>Ga0187871_10000542_pt1 | contig 36092 bp, 29 predicted proteins | sample June2016WEW_16_1_FD_132988 | JGI IMG/M metagenome (GOLD analysis project Ga0187871, IMG submission 132988) | Peatland microbial communities from SPRUCE experiment site at the Marcell Experimental Forest, Minnesota, USA - June2016WEW_16_10 | ecosystem: Environmental > Terrestrial > Soil >...
CGGCTACCTATGCTCGGGGCGCGTGGGATATGCCGGTCGACTCCGGGCAGAGCTGTCCTTGCGACGCCCTTCCTGCTTACCGTCCCTCATCCTAAATCCGGCAGTTCGGGACCTCGAGTCGCCCGAAAGGCGTTTGAGCGCAGCAACTTTCAACTGCTCCGCAGGCGGCCGCAGGCGGGCAGACCACAAAAAACGATGGTCTGCCCCACAGGAGCTTGTACTCCGGATTCACAGCAGTCTCATGCGCGATCCGGTTCCGGAGAGACCTTCACGCTCTCCGCCTGGCTCGACGCCACCTCCTGGCCAAAAGCATTGCGGCGACGGCAAAACAGCCGATCCATGACAGCCCCGGAGGTTCGGGTGTGGGGGTAGCGGCCACGGTCACGCTGCCATCCACGGTGGTGAACGGGATGAAGTTGAAACTGGAATCGAGCAGGAACTCGTTGGACAGGGAAACAGAGCTGGCGCCCGTATCGATGGCCTGGAAGGTAAAATCAACCAGATCGCCGTCGCCGGACGCGCCCGGGATATCGCCGACCAGGGTGTCGGCGGTGGCTGTGGCAGTCCCACCCACGTTGTCGATGGCGCCGGGGATGAAGATGGTGCTGCCGGCGCCAGGCAAAAAGCTCCCTTCAGAGACGCTCAGCAGTTGCAGAATGGTGGGATCAAACGCAAGGTCGAACTGGAACGCGTAAAGATCCGAAACGCCGGCGATGTCGACCGGCAGCGTGAAGACCTGGTTGACGAAGACATCAGTGGAACCGGGCGATATTACTGCCTGGCCTGTGAGCAACGGTACAAACAAGAGCGCGGCCGCCAGGACTACGACCACGGAGACTATTCGACTTTGACGCATTTGTGTATCCTCGAGAGTAAGATTAGTAAGACTAAGTGCATTGCCGCGGCGCCCGAAGGTTTGGCTTTACGGACACTTCGTTCCGGAGGCGAGTTTCTGGGAGACAATGGCGAGGTCCAGAACGTTGACCACGCCGTCATGGTTGACGTCGGCGCTGGGGTTGAAGCCGGGCTGGCCGGTGCGCGTGCCGAAAGCAGCTTTCACGAGGGCGATATCGGCGCAGTTGATTTTGCCGTCGCCATTGACGTCGCCGCGCATTTGCGGCACGTAAGTGGTGGCCTCGGCTGCCGTTTTCGGATTCTCCACGTTGCCGGCGTTGTCTGTGGCGATGCTGTAAAAGCCGTAGGTGTGGAGGAGAGAGCCGGTGTAATAAGCCTGGGTGGAGGTGACGTTCGATAGCCAGGGGGCGAAGGGGCCGCCGTTATCGGAAACGTAGATGGTGTAGTTGGAGACGCCGGATGTGGCGTCGGTTCCAGACCATTGGACGCTGAAGTTGGGGGTGGTTGCCGTGGCGGGCAGCGCGGTCACGTGGCTTACGGGTTTGGTGGTGTCTATCTTGACTGTTTGCCCATGAGGCGTCTCCTGGTCACCGGCAGTGTCGACGCTGTAGAACATAAGCTGATGAACACCGTCAGTTGGGATCTGGAACGGAGCGCCGTAGCCCAAGAACGGGCCACCGTCCACACTGTAATAGGTGGCGGAAACAGGGCTGCTTCCGGGGGTGGCGACGAGTGTCACCGTGACGGCGCCCACATACCAGCCGTTGGTTCCCGAAGGGCCATTGAGATTCGCCGTGGTCACCGGGCCCGGTGAAACGAAACTGCCGAGGCTCAGCTTGCTGACGAAGGCCACAAAGTTGATGCCCATGGTGGTCTGGAAGGCACCTGGGGTGGTTGGGAAACCGGACTCTGCGAGCCCTGTCACATAGGCGTTGCCTGAGGCGTCCACCGCAATGCCGAAGCCCCAGTCGAAGCCACTTCCCCCTAGATAAGTGGAGTAGAGCAGGACGGAGCCTGAGGCGTTCAGCTTACTGACGAAGGCGTCAAACTGGCCGCCGCCGTAACCTGTCTGGAAAGCGCCTGGGGTGATGGGGAAGCCGCCGGGGGTGGCACCGGTGACGTAGGCGTTGCCCGAGGCATCGACCGCTATACCCTCGCCGTAGTCGAAGGCGCTTCCGCCCAGGTAGGTGGAGTACGCCAGGGCTGAGCCGGTGGCGTTCAGCTTGGCCACGAAGACATCCCAGGCGCCGCCGTAAGCGGTCTGGAAAGCGCCAGGGGTCGTGGGAAAATTCGAGGAATACGTCGATCCTGTGACGTAAGCGTTGTCCGAGGCATCGACTGCGATGCCAGAGCTACCGTTGCTATTGCCATTGCTTCCTCCCAGGAACGTGGAGTAGACAAGCGCTGAACCGGCGGCGTTCAGCTTGGTCACAAAGGTCTCCGAAGCGCCGCCGTAAGCGGTCTGGAGAGCGCCCGGAGTTGTTGGGAAATCGGGGGACGTGGCCGTGCCGGTAACATAGGCGTTGCCAGAGACATCGACCGCTATCGCCGTGCCGCCGGCCCAACCGCTTCCACCCAGGTAGGTGGAGTAGACCGGGGCGGAGCCGGCGGTGTTCAGCTTGGTTACGAAGGCAGCCTGCGACCCAAGGAGAGCAGTCTGGAAAGCGCCCGGCGTGGTGGGAAAGTTGAAGGAGGCAGTATCGCCTGTGACATACGCACTGCCTAAGGCATCGACCGCGATGCCATTGCCCTCGTCGTCGCCACTCCCGCCGAGGTAGGTGGAATAGACGAGGGCTGAGCCAGTGGCGTTCAGCTTAGTCACGTAGGCCTTATATGGGCCGCCTCCAGAGGTGGTCTGAAAGGCGCCCGGGGTGGTGGGAAAGTTTGAGGAGGTGGTACTGCCTGCGACATAGGCGTTGCCCGAAACATCGACGGCGATGGCATTGCCGAAGGCCCAACCTGTGTCGCTTACGCCCAGATAGGTCGAGTAGACAAGCGCAGAGCCGGCGGCGTTGAGCTTGGTGACAAAAACATCACCGCCGACGTCGTAGGTCGTCTGGAAGGCCCCTGGGGTTGTGGGAAAATCGGAGGAGCCGGTGTTACCCGCGACATAGGCGTTTCCCGAAGCATCGACCGCGATGCCAGAGGCGGAGTCGCCCCCGCTTCCGCCCAAGTACGTGGAATAAACCAGCGTCGGATCAATCACCAACGCCTGGCTTCGGTCATACTCCGGCACGCTGAACCCCACTCGACCCCTGCCGCGCAGCACATAGCGTCCGGCCACGGCCTGGCGCCGACCGCCGATCTCCTGGTACACGACGGGCGCGGGCTCGATCACCTCGCTGCCGCCAAGCCCGATTACGAGCGCGCCGTCGCGGTTCACCGTCAGCTTCCGTGCGCCTTGAAAACGGATGCCGATGGCCTGCGGATCGGCCCCCGGCGCCACCAGGAAATCGTATTCCAACAGCCGCTGATTGCCGTGGTACACCAGGTCGATTCCGGGATAGACGGCTGCGTACTTCACCGCGGCATAGGTGGGAACATTCGTGCGCCACTGGCTCGGATCGCTGCCGATGAAATAGTTGCTCTTGCCGGGCAGCGCATCGGCTCCCGTCACGCTGGCGCGCGCATTGGCGCCCTGCAGTCGCATGCGCAAGACGGCGTTGGTCTTTTGGCGGGCGAGCGACAGGACGGCGGCGTCCGCGGTGAGAAACAGGGTGTAGCCGGGGCCGCGCGCCAGGAACTTCACCTGGGGGGCGGTTTGGCCGCGATTGGCCTCGAAGCTCAAGGGCAGTTTGCCGTAGGAATCCACCACCCGCGGGGGCAGGGCGGGCTCGGTCCTGGCAGCGGCGCCCAACAGCAGGGCTGCCGGCAGGAGGGCGCAGGCGCGAAACAGCTTCATATCTTGGAGACAATGCATCATGGCGCAACTCCTTAATTGCGGTGCCTGGAGGTCCGGCTTTACGGGCACTTGGTTCCGGGGATGAGTTTCTGGGATACGATGGCGAGGTCCAAAACGTTGACCACGCCGTCATGGTTGACGTCGGCACTGGGGTTGAAGCCGGGCTGGCCGGTTTTCGTGCCGAAAGCAGCTTTCACGAGGGCGATATCGGCGCAGTTGATTTTGCCGTCGCCATTGACGTCGCCGGGCATTTGCGGCACGTGAGTGGTGGCCTCGGCTGCCGTTTTGGGGTTCTCCTGATTGCCGGCATTGTCCACGGCGATGCTGTAGAAGCCGTAGGTGTTCAGGAGCGAGCCTGGGTAATAAGCCTGGGCGTAGGTGACGTTCGACAGCCAGGGAGCGAAGGGGCCGCCGTTGTCGGAAACGTAGATGGTGTAGTTGGCGACACCGGATGTGGCGTCGGTTCCGGACCATTGGACGCTGAAATTAGGTGTGGTTGCCGTTGCGGGCAGCGCCGTCACGTGGCTTACGGGTTTGGTGGCGTCGATTTTGATCGTTTGCCCGTGGGGCGTCTCCTTGTTACCAGCAGTGTCGGTGCTGTAAAACAAGAGCTGATGAATCCCGTCGCCTGAGATCGAGAATGGACCGCCATAGCCCACGTATGGGCCACCGTCGACACTGTAGTATGTGGCGGAAACGGGGCTGCCGTTGGCTGTGGCGACGAGCGTCACCGTCACGGCACCCAGATACCAGCCATAGGTTCCTGAGGGGCCAGTCAGATTTGCCGTCGTCACCGGGGGGGAGACAAAAGCGCTGGTGCTCAGCTTGCTGACAAAGGCGTCCACGTTACCCCCCCCGCCGGGGTTCCCGCCCCTATACGTGGTCCGGAAGGCGCCCGGTGTGGTCGGGAAATTGGAGGACTGGGTCCCGCCTGTGACGTAAACGTTGCCTGAGGTATCGACTGCTATGCCCCAGCCCTCGTCGAAGTTGCTTCCACCCAAGAATGTGGAGTAGAGAAGGGCCGAGCCCGTGGCGTCCAGTTCGCTGACGAAGGCGTCAATGTCGCCGCCGCATGTGGCCTGGACGGCCCCTGGGGTGATGACCAAAGGGTACCAACAGCCAGCCCCCCCTGTGACATAGGCGTTCCCAGAGGCATCGACCGCGATGGCAGGGCCGCCATAGAAGTACGTGGAGTAGGCGAGCGCCGAGCCGTTAGGGCTTAGCTTGCTTACGAAGCTATCGTAAATAGCCCTGGTGGTCTGGAAAGCGCCCGGGGTGGTGGGGAAATCGTCGGACGACGTCCAGCCTGTGGTGTAGGCGCTGCCCGACGCATCGACCGCGATGCCCCAGCCATAGTCGGCGACGCTTCCGCCCAAGTAAGTGGAGTAGGCCAAGGCGGAGCCGAGGGCGTTCAGTTTGGTCACGAAGGCATTTGAACAGCACACGGTGTGGAGGGTGGTCTGGAAGGCGCCCGGGGTGGTGGGGAAATCGGGGGAAGTGGCGAAGCCCGTTACGTAGGCGTTGCCGGAGGCATCGATCGCGATGCCGGCGGCTTGGTCATTATCAATTCCTCCCACGTAGGTGGAGTAGACCAGAGCTGAGCCAGCAGCGTTGAGCTTGCTCACGAACACATTTGCGGCCCCGCGGATGGTGGTCTGGAAGGCACCCGGGGTGGTGGGGAAATCGAAAGACCCGGCCATGCCTGCCACATAAGCGTTGCCAGGCGCATCGACAGCTATACCCCAGGCCCGGTCCCAGGTACTTCCGCCCAAATAGGTCGAGTACGACAATGCCGAGCCGCTCGCGTTCAGCTTGCACACGAAGGCATTCCAGCATCCCGAGCACCCATGGTAGGTGGTCTGGAAGGCGCCTGGGGTGGTCGGAAAATCGGAGGATCCAGTCTGGCCCGTGACATAGGCGCTACCCGTCGCGTCGACCGCAATGCCATAACCCAGGTCAAGGCCGCTTCCGCCTAGGTAGGTGGAATAGACCAAGGCGGAGCCGGTCGCGTTCAGCTTGCTCACGAAGGCATCCCCGCCGCCACCGCATGTGGTCTGGAAAGCGCCCGGCGTGACAGGAAAGTCTAGGGAACATGTAGAGCCAGTGATGTAGGCGTTGCCGGATGGATCCACGGCAATTGAGGTACCAAGATCGCACCCATTTCCGCAGTTCGCAAAACCCAGATACGTGGAATACACCAGCGTCGGATCGATCACCAGCGGCTGGCTGCGGTCATACTCCGCCACGCTGAATCCCACCCGACCCCTGCCGCGCAGCACATAGTGTCCTGCCACGGTCTGCCGCTGCCCGCCGATCTCCTGGTACACGACGGGCGCGGGCTCGATCACCTCGCTGCCGCCAAGCCCGATCACGAGCGCGCCGTCGCGGTTCAGCGTCAGTTTCCGTGCGCCTTGAAAACGGATGCCGATGGCTTGCGGATCGGCCCCCGGCGCCACCAGGAAATCGTACTCCAACAGCCGCTGATTGCCGTGGTAGACCAAGTCGATTCCGGGATAGACGGCCGCGTACTTCACCGCGCCATAGATGGGAACATTCGTGCGCCACTGGGTCGGATCGCTGCCGATGAAATAGTTGCTCTTGCCGGGCAGGGCGTCGGCTCCCGTCACGCTGGCGCGCGCATTGGCGCCCTGCAGTCGCATGCGCAAGACGGCGTTGGTCTTTTGGCGGCCGAGCGACAGGACGGCGGCGTCCGGGGTGAGAAACAGCGTGTAGCCGGGGCCGCGCGCCAGAAACTTCACCTGGGGGGCGGTTTGGCCGCGATTGGCCTCGAAGCTCAAGGGCAGTTTGCCGTAGGAATCCACCACCCGCGGGGGTAGGGCGGGCTCGGTCCTGGCAGCGGCGCCCAACAGCAGGGCTGCCGGCAGGAGGGCTGCCGGCAGGAGGGCGCAGGCGCGGAACGGCTGCATGTGCTGGAAATATTGCATCATGGGGAACTCCTTCATTCGGCACTAGACGCCTTTCAGGCCCGATATACTGAAATGCGAGGGTGCCGAGCCGCGCGCGTGTCTGTCACATTATGCTGGTGATCGTGCCGGAAAGGGCTTCCCTGGCGCGACGTTGCCGGCGGACGGAGGCCCCGTGCCGCCGAGCCGAAGACACACAGCGTGGTACTACATCCAAGGATATAGTAGACCTTTTGGGACGCCCGCACAAGCAAAATCGGGCTTGGTGCTTGGTTGGGAACAAGGCTCCGGTGCTCTAACTTACGGAGGCGCGCTTGCGCTGCTGTGCGCAGGCCGGGAGGCCGATTGACAATCGGCCTGCAGGTTGCCAACCTGCCCCACAAAGTTAGAATTCCAGGGTTTGGCCGAGGGTCAGGCCCAGGCGCCGGGCTTCGCCGCCGCCCAGTTCCAGTACGAATTGCGCGGTTTCGTGGCCGCCGTAGTTCGGGCACAGGCTCTCTTCCGTCTTGCACGGCGGCGTGTCGGGGGATATCTCCACGATGCGACGACTGGTGTCCATCCAGATCATGTCCAGCGGTATCCTCACCTGGGGCATCCAATACTTATACAGCCCTGGTGTTCGATGGATAAAGAGCATGCCGCGGCCGCGGGCGAGCGAGTCGCGGTACTTCATGCCTTTATACATATCCGCGTCGTTTATTTCCACTTCGACGCGAATCTGCTGCCCGCCGGGCAGTTTGACGGTGCGCATGGTGAGCGCTTCGGGACCTTCGGTCTCCGGGCCGCCGCAAGCGGCCAGCATGAAAGCCGCCAACAGCAACAGGATCGGATAGGGCACCGAGCGGCAAGCCGGGAACGGGCGGCCGATTGACAATCGGCCTGCAGGCTGCCAGCCTGCCCCATATGTCGGCATGACAATCGGCCTGCACAGGGATCGGGGCAGAAAATAGCGCATGCGATAAAATGGTAACGCTCTTGTTGCGCCTATGTGGAAACGTATCTGGCTCACGCTGGAGATGATCAAGTTCGAGCACTCCGTCTTTGCCATGCCCTTCGCGCTGACCGGGGCGCTGCTCGCCATTCGCCATTCGGGGCTGAGCGCGCGCGCGGCGTGGGGAAAGATCGGCTGGATCGTAGTGGCCATGGTGGGGGCGCGCTCGGCGGCCATGGCGTTCAACCGCCTGATCGACGCGCGGATCGACGCGCGCAACCCGCGCACGCGCATGCGCCACTTGCCGGCCGGGGTGCTCTCGCGCGGGTTTACATGGGGCTTCGTGACGGTCTCCGCGCTGGTGTTCCTGTTCGCGGCGGGCGCGCTGAATCCGCTTTGCTTCCGCCTGGCGCCGGCGGCGCTCGGAATTGTGTTTTTTTATTCATTCACCAAACGCTTCACGGCGTTCTCGCACCTGGTGCTGGGATTTGCGCTGGGCGTGGCGCCGGCGGCGGCGTGGATCGCCATCCGCGGCTCGCTCGATCCGCGCATCTTGTGGCTGACCGCGGCGGTGACCTTCTGGACGGGCGGCTTCGACGTGATTTACGCGTGCCAGGATTACGAGTTCGATTCGGCGGAGGGATTGTTCAGCCTGCCGCGCCGGCTGGGCATCGCGGGCGCGTTGCGGGTGGCGCGCCTGTTCCACGTGCTGATGGTGGCGTGCCTGCTGGCGCTGGTTTACGGCCTCGGGCTGGGCGCGCTGAGCCTGGCGGGCGTGGCGGCCGTCACAGGGCTGCTGATCTATGAGCACAGCCTGGTGAAAGCCAACGACCTCTCGCGCGTGGACGCGGCCTTCTTCACCATGAACGGGTATGTGAGCATGCTATTCTTTGTATTCTGGGCTGCCGATGTTCTATGGAAATCGTAATTGACGACCCGCGCCTGAGGCCTATCCGGGAAAAAGTCGAGTCGGGCCAACGTCTGTCTTATGAAGACGGCGTGGCGCTTTACCGGACTTCCGACATTTTGTCAGTCGGTTACATGGCGAATCTGGTGCGCGAGCGATTGCACGGGCAGGTCACTTACTTCAACGTAAACCGGCACATCAACCCGACGGATGTGTGCGTGGCGAGTTGCCGCTTGTGCGCGTTCGGCAAGCGGGCCAAGGACCCCAAGGCCTACACCATGTCGCTCGAAGAGGTGTGGTGTCGGGCAGGGGAAGGCTGGAGCGAGGCAGTTACGGAGTTCCACATCGTGGGCGGGCTGCATCCGGAGTTGACGCTGGATTGGTATTGCGAGATGCTGCGCGGGCTGAAGACGCGGTTCCCGCAGGTGCATCTGAAAGCGTTCACCATGGTGGAGGTGGCGTACCTGGCGCAGCGCGGGAAGGTTTCCGTGCGCGAGGTGCTGGAACGGCTGCGCGATGCGGGGATGGACTCGCTTCCGGGCGGCGGCGCCGAAATTTTCTGCGACCGCGTGCGGCGCATCATTTGCGACCACAAGATCACCGGCGAGCAGTGGATCGAGACGGCGCGCATTGCGCATTCGCTGGGGCTGCATTCCAATTGCACCATGCTGTACGGCCACATCGAGAACGCCGAGGATCGGGCGGACCATCTGGTGAAGCTGCGCGCGCTGCAGGATGAAACCGGCGGATTCGTGACCTTTATTCCGCTGGCGTTTCATCCGGATAACACGCCGCTGCAGCACATCCCGAAGACGACCGGTTTCACGGACATCAAGAACATCGCGGTGGCGCGGCTGATGCTGGATAACATTGCGCACATCAAGGCGTATTGGGTGATGATGACGCCGCGCATTGCGCAGATCGCGCTACGCTTCGGGGCGGACGATCTCGACGGGACAGTGGTGGAGGAGAAGATTTATCACGACGCCGGGGCGACGACCAGCCAGTCGCTGCGGCGGGGGGAGTTGCTGCAATTGATCCGCAAGGCGGGGCGGGAGCCAGTGGAGCGGGATACGCTGTATCGGCCGGTGACGCGGACGGAGACGGCGTTTACTGTGCTGGTGTGAATAGCCCGAGAGCTATCGAAGCAGACGCCGGAGCAGCACGTCGCCGAAGTCCCGGCTGGCATCCATCACGGCTGCAATTTGGACGGCTTCAGGGTGAAGGTGGCAGATCATCCGGTAGCGGGAAACCAGAATCTCCCGGTACGATGTAATTCCCTCTTGCAGCAGTTCAGGGACTATCCGGCCTCGCAAAGCGCGGCTTCCCAGGGTCTTCGATTGCTTGAGAATCTCCCGGCCAAGCCGTCGCGCCGCTTCGGGCCGGTCGGCGGCCACGAATTCCAGGATTTCAAACAGATCCGCGTAGGCTGAAGCCGTCCAGCGTACTGGCAGCCGCTTCAAGCAGGAAACCTCTTCTTAAGGTCGGCTTCCACCTCCTCCTGCGACTTCCAGTGTCCCTTGCGGTACTCGGCGTCGGATTGAGACAGGATCTTAAGAAGAATCAGGGCATCCTGCATCTGCTCATAGCTGGCGGCATCCATGACAACCGCGCGTGCGTGCCCGTTCTGGGTGATCACGACCGGACTGCGGTTCTCGTTCACGGCCTTGACGAGTTCGGCGGAATGCGTCTTCATGTACGTGATGGGTTTGACATTGGATGCCTTCATGGTGCCTAATATAGCACCAAATTCGGTCCGGCAGCACAAGAAAGAGGCGGCCTGAGAGGCCGCCGCAGGCTGAGAGCCTGCCCCACTTCAACGCAGAGCCTTCCAGAATAGAAATAGCGCGCCGGACAGGAAGCCGGCGGCTGCCTGATACTCGCGATTCTTCAGGTAGAGCGCCCATTGGAAGGCGCGCGGCTGGCCTGCGGGGGTCATGCGCGGCAGCAGGGCGGGAACGCGGGCGGCGTAGGCGGCGTAATCCGGAAAGAGGCCGCGCAAGTGCTGTTGCTCTAGCTGAATCACGGGCAGGTAGATGCACAGGAACACCGCCGCGAATAGCGCGCCGAGGCCCACGCTGCGCGCGGCCACGGCCAGTCCCGCCGCCACCAGCAGCGTTCCCAGATAGAGAGGGTTGCGCGTATACGCGTAGGGACCGCTGGCGGCCAGCGACTGGTTCTTCGCCAGGTGGCCGGCGGCCCAGGCGCGCACTGCCAGCCCGATGACCGATACCGGAAGGCCGTAAGCGAGTGAGCGCGCATCCGGATGCGAGAACCAGGCAAACGCGGCCACCAGGGCGAAGCCGCTGGGCACGCGCAGGCGGGCGACGAAATCGGCGTAGGGTTTGGGAAAGAGCAGTCTCAAGCCAGACAATCCGCCGGATGGGTTCGCCGCGCAAGCTGCGGCTGAAGCGCGTCGAACACCGCGTCGGGCGTCAGCGCGCGCATGCTGGGATCGATCTGAGTGCGGCGCTTGTAGGACGTGACGGCGCTGGGGCTGCGCAGCACCGTGAAGCTGCCGCCGTAGGGGCCGGTCTGCGCGGGGTCGGTGGGCCCGAAGATTGCGACTCCGGGTTTGCCGAGGGCGGCCGCTACATGCAGAGGTCCGCTATCGACGCCCACCACCGCGGCGGCGCGACGGGTGGCGTCGATGAGCCCCTCGATCGACGACAGATGGAGCACGGCGCCCGCCACACCGGCCAGCGCGTCGCGCTCGCCTGGCGGACCGTTCAGCACCAGCGGGACACCGGCCTCGCGGCGCAGGCGCTGGGCCAGGCGCGCATAGTATTCCAACGGCCACTGCTTGGCCCGCCAGCCGCTGAGCGGACTCGCCAGGACGAACGGGCCGGCTGGCAAGTCTCCTTCCGCACGGCCTGGGGGCAAAGGGAACGAATGCAGAGCAGTCGCGGCGCCGGCCGCCGCCGCCAGTTCCAGATTCCGATCCACGCGGTGGGCCGCTCGGGCCGGCACTCGATCGGAATAGAACATGGCGGCCAGGGGCTCCCGCGCCATTGATCGATCGAAGCCGTAAATGCGCTCGGTGCGGGCGGCGCAGGCTACCAGCGCGGACTTGATCAGGCCCTGCAAATCGACCGCGAAGTCGAAGCGTTCGGCCCGTAGTTCGCGCCAGGCACGCGCCAGACCCGCTGTGGTGCCGCGATCCAGATGCACGACGCGGTCTACGAACGGGTTGGCTTGGAGCAGCGGCGCCCAGCGCGGCTCGACCACCCAGGTTAGTTGGCATCCAGGGAAGCCGTGTTGGAGCGAAGCGGCGGCAGGCAGAGCGTGGATAATGTCGCCCATTGCGCCCAGCCGCACCACCAGGATACGGCCGCTGTTTCGGGGATTGCCGCCGGTGTACACGGCTCAATTTTCCCACAACTCAAGCGCTACGGCGGCGACGCGCTGGGTGGTGACGCGCGTCATGCAACGGTGATCGATGGGACACGCGCGCAGCAGGCAGGGGCCGCACTCCACCTGTTCGCGCACGACTCGCGCCCAGGCGCCGGTGGGTCCGGTGGTGGTATCGTCGGTGGCGCCGAAGACGGTGACGGTGGGCACGCCCAGCGCGGACGCAATGTGCATGGCTCCGGAATCGTTGGTCAGAAACAAGCGGCACGCGGCGGCGAGGTCGATGAATTGGCGCAGGGTGGTCTCGCCGGCGAAGTTGCGCGCGGCGATGCCGGCGGCGCGGATCGTTCCGGCCAGCGACTCGCACAGCGGACGCTCCGCCGCGGAGCCGAACAGCGCCACGGACGCGCCATGCGCGCGGGCCACCAGCGCCGCTGTTTCGGCGAAGCGCTCCGGAAGCCAGCGCTTGGCGTCGCCATAGGCAGCGCCGGGGCTGACTCCCACCACCGGAGCCGGCACGCCCGCGGCGCGCAAGGCATCCAGACCGGCTGCGCGCGCCCCTTCGGGGCTATCCAGCCGGATGTCCACACAGGGCGGATATTCGTGGATAAGGCCGGCGCGGCGCAGCAGTTCCAGGTAGTAGAAGCGCTGGTGGCGCGGGATCTCGCCGGGCTCGGGCGGCGGAATCGCGTCGGTGAGCAGCCAGCCGCGCCCGTCGCGCCGGTAGCCGATGCGGCGCGGAATGCGCGCCATCCATGCTGCCAGAGCGGCGTCGAAGGAATTGGGCAGCAGGATGGCGCTATCGAAATTCTCGCGGCGCAGGGCGGCGGCGGTCTGGCGGCGGCTGCCCGCGCAGAGTATGACGGCGTCGACGGCCCGTTCGCGGGCGTACAGATCGGCGACCACGGGGCGCGCGGCGACCGTTACGTGCGCGCCCGGGAAGGCTTCGCGCACGGCGCGGATGGCCGGCAGCGACATCACGGCGTCGCCCAGCCAGTTGGTTGCGCGGATCAGGATTTTCGTTTGGTTTCGCGGCAGGACATTATTTTAGCAAGAGCGGGGCTAAAGCCCCGCGCGGGCTCAAGCCCGCTCTCCACATTTTGCTTTGGGCGCAAGGAACGGATGGTTTTCCAGCGCCACAGCGGGTAACCTCGAACTATGGCTACCATGCTCGAAGCGAATTTCTGGGAGGCGCTGGAGACCCGCGACACGCAGATGGACGGCGTTTTCTTTTTCGCCGTGATCACTACCGGCGTGTACTGCCGTCCGTCGTGCCCGTCGCGGCGGCCGCGGCGCGAGAACGTGATGTTTTTCCAACGGCGGGATGCCGCCGAGCGCGCCGGCTTCCGGCCCTGCCTGCGCTGCAAGCCCGAACACGAGCAGGCGCGCGACGCGCGGTCGGAGATGGTCGAGAAGATCTGCCGGTATCTGGAGCAGCATCTGGACGAAGCCGTGACGCTCGATGGACTCAGCCGCCAGTTGCATCTCAGCCCGTTCCACCTGCAACGGACGTTCAAAGCAGCCACCGGAATCACGCCGCGCGCCTACGCCGATTTCTGCCGGCTGGAGTCCTTCAAAGGCGGCTTGCGCGAGGGCCTCTCGGTCACTACATCGCTCTACGACGCCGGTTACGGGTCCAGCAGCAGGCTTTACGAACGGGCGGCGTCGCAGCTCGGCATGACGCCTACCGCATACCGGCGCGGCGGCGCGGGTCTTACCATTCGCTACGACATTCTGGATACGCCCGCCGGCATGCTGCTGGTGGGGGCCACCGGCAAGGGCGTTTGCGCGATCCAGTTTGGCGGCTCGGCGAAGAAGCTGGAAGAGGCCGTGCGCGCGGAGTTTCCGGCCGCCGACGTGCAGCGCGATGCGGCGTTTCTGAGCGCGTGGGCGGGCCAGTTGCGCGCGCACCTTGGCGGGCGATTGCAGAAGCTGGACGTGCCGCTCGACATACAGGCGACCGCTTTTCAGCGGCGCGTCTGGGAGTATCTGCAAACGATCCCTTACGGCAGCACGCAATCGTACGGCGAGATCGCCAGGGGAATCCGGCAACCGCGCGCCGCGCGGGCCGTGGCGCGGGCCTGCGCGTCGAACCCGGTGGCCGTGGCGATCCCCTGCCATCGGGTGGTGCGGAGCGACGGCGAGACGGGTGGCTATCGCTGGGGCGCCGGCCGCAAGCGCAAGTTGTTGCAGATCGAGAGCATCGGAAAGGCCGATTAACAATCGGCCTGCAGGTTGGCAACCTGCCCCACGTTACACTTTTTACAGAACTTTTACAAGACCCAAACCACCTCCCACCATACTCGCTCGTAGCATCAGTATAGGCGAAACGCTTAAAGGAGACTTTGGATGGGACCGTTTCAGAATATTGCAACGCAGGAGCACCGCTACCATGACCAGCATCTGGACATGGATTTCGAGCACAAAACCGCATTGCTGGATACCAAACCGCTGGGACTGACCCGCAAGGAGTACGACCTGCTGGCGCTGCTGATTCAGAACGCCGGCGAGGTGGTCACCCGCGAAGCGCTGCTGTTGCGCGTGTGGGGCTACAGCAACCAGATCCGCACGCGGACGCTGGACGTACACATCCGCAGGCTGCGCAAGAAATTGGGCGAGCACAGCGGCACGTATATCGAGACGATTTTCAGCGTGGGGTACCGGTTTCAGCCCTTTCGGGCGCCCCGTCTAGTACAAATGGCGCCTCAAATGATGGCTTTGGGCGCATAGTTTGAGGCGGGGTAGAGTCGAGGATGGGCGCGGGTACTGACGCAACTGGCCGTCCCGTTTCCCATCCCCGCTCATCAAACCGGACGTGCCCATTTTCTTGGCATGCTGTGCTCCCTACCCAGATCCGGCCAGTTTCCCAACCGAACCGCCCGCCAGCTATCGAATCTAACCATCAACTATGCCCCTCTAGGGCACACGCTGAGAGTCCCGGCCCAGAGAGCACCCTAGCTGAGAGGCTGCCCCACGGGCATGGTATGATGCGGACTGTGCGCGCCGGGCGCCGCCGTGTCCGCGGGAAGGGCTGAGCCCACCGATCATGGGCGTTGGTGTAGCTTCAGGACGAATCTTCTTTGCGCCCGTCACGCGGACACCGGGCAGACTGAAAAGGAGATCGTCATGCCCACTGCCGGAAATCCCCATCCATTGCGCCATTTGCCGCGGCAGCCGAGTTGGGAGCAATTGCGCAAACAGGCCAAGGATCTGCTGGAGGAGTTGCGCGCCGGCGATCCTGCCGCCGCCCTCCACGACGCGCAGCGGGTGCTGGCGCGAGCGTACGGCTACCAGAGTTGGGCCAAGCTGAAAGCATTCGTGGACGGAGCGAGTGTGGCACGGCTGGCGGAGGCCGTCCAGGTGGGCGACATCGCCCAGGCGCGGTCGCTGCTCGCTGCACGCCCTGAGCTGGCCACCATGGACATGGCCGGCGACAACGAGCACCAGGCCCTGCACTACGCGGTGCTCGGCCGCGACCCTGCGATGGTGCGCCTGCTGATGGCGGCTGGCGCCGATGCGCGCAAGGGCATTTTCCCGCACCGCGATGCGACAACCGCCTTCGCTCTGGCGCGGGACCGCGGGTATGGGGACATCGTGGCCGTGATCGAGGAAGAGGAGCAGCATCGGCGGGAGGCGATGAGTTGCCCCAACGCCACGGTCTCGCCGGTGCAGGACCAGATCAACCGCGCCATACGCAGCGGCGACAACGGCGAAGCGATGCGGCTGCTGGAGGCGGACGAGTCTCTGATCCGGGCCTGCGACCGCGACGGCGCGACGCCGCTGCACGCCGCCGCGGGAGCGACCAACGAGGAGATGGTGGCGTGGCTGCTGGGCAAGCGGGCCAACGTGCGCAAGCAGGATCTAAATGGCTTGACGCCGATTGATCGCGCGGCACTGGCGGCCGATCCCCGCAGCGAGCCTGACAATCGGGGCGCGCGGGACTTTCCTGCGATCGCGCGGCGGCTGCTGTATCATGGCGCGGAAGAGACGATCCGCGCGGCTGTGGGGCTGGCGGACACCGATCGTATCCGCGAAATGGCTCTGGCCGATCCTGGCGTGCTGCGGGAGATCGATTGGCGGACGGGCGGGCTGCTGACGCTGGCGGTGAAGCACGGGCACCTCGACATTGTGAGGCTGTTGCTGGACCTGGGAGCCGATGGGGACGAGCGGACCACGCTGGTGGAGTTGGAGGAGCCGACACCGAGCTGGGGAAGTCCGCTGTGGTTCGCAGCGCTGGCCGGGCGGCGCGACATTGCGGAGTTGCTGCTGGACCGCGGCGCGGACCCGAACGCAAATGTTTATGCCTCGGGGTGGCCGATCGACCACGCGTACCGTCATGGGGACGAGCCAATGAAGCAGTTGCTGCTGGCGCGCGGCGCGAAGCCGCAACCTTGGACGATCACCATGGCGCACGATGCCGGCGAGGCGCGGCGCATGCTTGAGGCGGATGGCAGCGAAGAGCTGGCGCGCGAGCTGACCTGGTCGGCAGCCTGCAACGGATGCCCGGCGATCGTCGAGATGGCGCTGCCGAGGTTGAGATGGGCGCCGGACGATGCGCGATGGCACTGGGTTTTGATCCAGCCGATTCGCAGCGTGGGCGATCGCGCGGACGACGAGGACTTCTTCGCGTCGATGGCGGCGCTGCTGAAACGCGGGATCGATCCGAACGTGGCGCGCCGGGGCGAGACGGCGCTGCACTACACGGCCGCGCGCGCCAACTCCACGGAGGCGCAGCGGGTGCGCTTCGCCGGGATGCTGCTGGATCATGGCGCCAGGGTCGACGCGCGGGACGATCTGCTGCGGTCCACGCCGCTCGGTTGGGCTTGCCGCTGGGGACGGACGGAGCTGGTTCGGTTGCTGATCGCGCGCGGCGCGCGGGTTGATGAGCCGGAGGCGGAAGCATGGGCGACGCCGCTGGCTTGGGCGGCGAAGATGGGGCATGCGGAGATTGCCGAGCTTTTGCGGGGGCGCGGGGCGGCGAAGTGACACGGATGAGGGTCTGCTGTCACCAACAACGGGCTGGTGGACCGACTGCGCGTTTCAGTGCCCGAAGGTACACGTCCGACATGGCGACTTCAGGGCGAGTGGATAACTTCCGGGTGCAGACAGTGACCCACGCGTCGTGTGCCAGGGCTACCGCAGCCTAGCGTATTCCGCCTTGGCTTGCTTCAGGACCGGGACGTCTGGGTCGGCGTCTTTCCAGAGGCTGAGGAAATCCTGGTAGGCAGTCCGTGCCTTGACCGTATCCCTCGACAAGACCAACGCTCTGGCCAGTTGCAGGCGCGCCACTGCGCCTACTGGATCGGCGAAAACGATGCCAGGGTGGTCGAGGATCTTCTGGAATTGCGAGGCAGCTTCGGGGCCCCGGTGCGCCAATAGGCAGGCCTGACCGCGCAGGTACACCGGAGTGAGGTTTCCGAAGAAGCCAGACCAACTACCCGCTACGCCGAGCTCATAGGGAGCCGCGATTTGCAGCAGCTCGATGGCGTTGGGAGAATCGCCGTGGCTCAGCGCCCAAAGCGCCCGAAGTGTTGGCAGGTAGTTGAATCTGACGTAGGTATCCTCCGACCTCTTTTCCAGATCGTTCGCCAGTGCCTGAGAGCGCGCCACATCCCCCGAGAGGGCCAGCGCAAACGCTGCGCCGTACTCCACATCCCGCTCCTTGGAAATGTCGAGCGCCGCTGCGGCGTAGCGCCTTGCCTCTGGCGCATTCCCGAAAAAGGCTTCGCGGACGGCTGCTGCAGCGTTGTACGTCGCCGCATTTTCGCGTCTGTGGGGCGTCCGCTGGGCCAAGTCCGCTGCCTGGCGCGATTTCCTTCTGGCCTCCTGCAAATGACCCGAATAGGCCAAGACGGAAGCCTGCGCGTGGAGGGCCCAGTCTGCCACATCGGGATTGGCCTCAGCCAGAGCCGCTTGCCGCCCCATTCCCGCCGGGTCACCCCGTAGGAAAGCGATGTAATATCGCATGATCAGAAACTCGGGGAATGCGACTTTGTGCTCTGAGGCTCGCCGCAGAGTGTTCTCGGCCTCCGGCAGGCGGTCCAGTTGAACATAGCCCCAGGCAAGATTGTTATAACCAGGGGGAAAGTCCGGATTGAGATCTATCGCTCTCTTGCCTTCTTCGATGGACTGGTCATACTTGCCGAGTTCCTGGTAAATCCATGACAAGTACCCGCGGGGCCTGACGTCGCGAGGATAGGTTTCGGCCCACAACTCAGCGGTCTGCCGGGCCGTTTCCAGGTTTCCCGTAACGTCCAGATCATGAGGGACCATGATAAAAAACCGCTCCGGGTCGCTGACGCGATTCCGCAACTGGTAGGCTTTGTCGGCGCTCTCCGCAGCGAGGGCAGGCTCAAAGAGATCGCCGTACATACGCCCGAGGGTTGCATAGGCCATCGCGAATTGGGGGTCGATCCCAATGGCGCGCTGGAGATGGGGCACAGCCGCGCCAGGGCCTCTGGAGGACCAGACCTGCCAGGCCGTACTATAAGCCTTCAGGGCTTCGAGCGATGGTGTGGTGGCTTCGGCGAGCGGCGTATCGTGCTTTTCGACCGTGGCCAGCGATTCGCCGATCCGGCTTCTGAATTTGCCGGCAATCTGACTGAGGGCAGTCAGAACGTCTTCTTTCCTGGCGGCTTGCCCCTGCTCGTCGTCAAGGACATCGCCCGTGCGGCAGTTCCGGGCACGCAAGGCCAACACGTACTGGCTTCCGAGGCTGCGAACCGAGCCATCCAGGACCGCGGCGCTGGCGGTTCGTTCGCAGATTTCCCGGGCGAGGTCCGCAGTCAGCGGCGCATCCTCCGGCCGGTTCATCAGGCGCAGTGTCTTCCGCACACGCTGCTCGGAGACCAGACTGAGGAAAGGCGACTGTTCAAGCTGTACCGCCAACCCCTGGCGCAGCGTCCCGTCAAAAACAGGGTCGCCCGTAGTGTTTACGAAATCGGCGAGGACAATGGTGTCTTTGTCCGTGAGTTTGCGTGTGCGGTGGAAATAGAAGTAACCGGCGGCGAATAGCGCCAGCACCGCCGCAAAGGCGGCGGCAATCGCCTTCCGGCGCTTGGGTCGCGGAGCGATTATCACCCGTCCCTGCCCAGGAGGCTGCCCTGTGTCCCGCTTGAGGCGCTGAAGGTCGGCGCCAATCTCCGAAGCGTGCTGGTAGCGCAGATTGCGATCTTTTTCCAGACACTTGTCGATGATGTGCTCCAATTCCGCCGGTACGCCGGGATTCAGACGCACGGGAGGCACAGGAGCGCGATTCAGAATGCCATCGAAAACCATCCCCGAGCTTTCCCCGCGAAAGGGCAGCTTACCCGTGGCCATTTCATAGAGCACCACCCCGAACGAGAACAAATCCGTGCGGGCGTCCAAAGGTTGAGCGCGGACTTGCTCCGGCGACATATACGGTACCGTTCCGAGCGCGTTCCCTGGATTGGTCGCCTGGTCTTCGATGGTGACGGTGGGTTGCGCCGTGGCGGCTGCGCCTGCGCCGACGCGATGGCCGGAGGCGGGATCGACTTTGGCCAGTCCAAAGTCGAGAACCTTAGCATGCCCACGCCCGGTCACGAAGATGTTCGCGGGTTTGATGTCGCGATGCACGATCCCCGCGGAGTGAGCCGCGTCTAAGGCGTCGGCGATTTCGCTGCCCAATGACAGAAGCGCCTCGATATCCAGCGGGCGCGCGGCGATGCGATGCTTCAGCGTAGTTCCGTCCAGGAACTCCATGGCGATGAAGGCGCGGCCGTCCTGCTCGCCGATGTCATAAATCGTGCAGATGTTGGGGTGATTTAAGGCGGACGCGGCGCGGGCCTCGCGGCGGAAGCGATTCAAGGCCTCCGGGTGCCGGGCGAATTCGCCGGACAGGAACTTGAGAGCAACAAAGCGCTGGAGCCGGCTGTCGTCGGCCTTGTAAACCACACCCATGCCGCCGTGGCCCAACTTCTCGACGATGCGGTAATGCGAGACGGTCCGCCCGATCGGGACCTCCTGCCCGTCTTCGCCATCCCCGCGAGCCATGGCCCGCGCGGCCACTTCCATCGCCGCATTCTCGAGGAAACGGCCTGCCCGTTCATCCGACGCCAGCAGGGAACGGACTTCCCGCTCCAACGTCTCGTCGCCCACGCAAGCGGACCGCAGGAACGCGTCTCGCTCTTCGGGCGCACGGTCCAGCGCCGACTGCAGGACTTCGTTAACTTGTTTCCATCGTTCGGAGTCCATCGTCCGTCCCGCCAGTCAGTTCGCGGTAGAGCCAGGCCCTGGCCGCCCTCCAGTCGCGCTTCACGGTAACAGGCGATACTTTGAGCACCTCGGCAGTCTCCTCGACGCTGAGTCCGCCAAAGAAGCGCATTTCGACAACTTGCACCTTGCGTGGGTCGATCCGCGCCAATCCGTTCATTGCGTCGTCGAGCGCCACCAGGTCCGCGTCCTGGTCGCTGTCCACCAGGGCTGCGTGGTCCAGGGAGACGTGCTGCACGCCGCCTCCGCGTTTCAGGTTGTGGCGGCGCGCATGTTCCACCAGAATGCGCCGCATCAACTGGGCCGAAACGGCGAAGAAGTGGGCGCGATTTTGCCATTGCATGCGCTCATAATCCACCAGCCGCATGTAGGCTTCATTGACCAGGGCCGTGGTTTGGAGGCTGTGGCCGGAGCGTTCGCCTTTCATGTAGCGGCGCGCCAAGCGGTGGAGTTCGCCGTAAACGACGGGAGTCAGCCGTTCCAGCGCGCTCTGGTCTCCGTTGCTCCAGGCGCGGAGCAGCGTGCTGATGTCCTCCGCGGCTGGTTCACCAGGTTGTGACGCCCTCTGCATCGCCTATGAATTATACCCCGCGCATGATCCGCCCGTGACGCATTCTGCGCCTATTCAGAGTGGAGGGAACTTACATGAAAACGATCTTGACTTCGATTGCGGCTGGCAGCTTGCTCGCCGTGTTTGCAATAGCACAGACGCCACGCTATACCGTCACCGACCTCGGTACGCTGGGCGGAAACGGGACGAGTAGCGCGGCATTTGACATGAACGATGCCGGCTGGGTGGCCGGGTCCTCGAGCCTGACTGCCGGCGGTCCCCAACACGCCTTCCTATGGTATGGCGGCGGTCACTTGCACGACCTCGGCACACTGGGCGGGCTCGCCTGCCCCGCATGCAACAGTTCGGCGGACGGGCCCAACGGAAGCGGCGAGGCGGCCATTGGTTCCGAGACTTCCGCGATGGATCCAAATGGGGAAGACTTTTGCGAATTCGGCACTCACCGTCAATGTCTGGGTGCCGTCTGGAAGAATGGGGCCCTTAGGGCGCTTCCGAACCTGGCCGGCGGCAACGACGCCAACGCTTTTGCCCTGAACGATCAAGGCCAGGTGGTCGGGTTTGCGGAGAATGGCACTCCCGATTCCACCTGCGCGACGCCTTTTCAAGTTCACCGTTTTGAAGCCGTGATATGGGGGCCAAACGGCGAGATCCACGGACTGCCTCCGCTCACGGGCGACACCGTCGGATTCGCTTTCGGGATCAACGACCTCGGCCAGGTCATTGGCGCTTCGGGTTTGTGCTCGAACACCACCATTCCACCAAACCCGAGTGGGGCCCACGCCGTGCTGTGGGAGAACGGTTCGGCCACCGACCTGGGCAACCTGGGGGGAGTCTCTACCGTTGCCAGCAGCATCAATAACCGGGGTGAAGTGGTCGGCGGGGCGCAATCGGCTGAAGACGGCACTACGCATGCCTTCCTGTGGACCAGGGGTACCGGCATCGAGGACCTCGGCGCGTTTCCCGGGGCCATCGCCACCGTGGCCCCATGCTGTAACTCTATTAACAACAGAAGTGAGGTAGTTGGCTTCTCGATAGATGGGACTACCTTCAGCTCACGCGCCCTCGTCTGGCACGACAAGGCGCCGGTAGACCTCAACACCCTCATCCCCGCGGACTCGGGTTGGTATCTGCAGGCTGCTGAATCGATCAACGATGCGGGAGAGATCGTGGGCTATGGCACGATCAACGGCAACACTCACGCATTCCGGGCTACGCCCAGGTGACGAATTCGCACTAACACGGAGGCCAAAGTCGACCACGGCCTTTACTTGCTGGATGTACTGCGCCGTGGTCGGCTAACCTTGATTATATAAATGACTTCTTGCGCGCCACCCATGCCGCAGAGGCCGATTCACGCCACTGAAACCTGGAAGATCTTGATCCATGTCGTGAAATGGTTGTCCAAACGCCGGGAAATCCGGATCTCGCAAAGTCAGCAGTTCCCGGCACAACATGCTACGCGTCGCGAGAATTCGGGCCAATCCTGGATTTCCGGAACGCGGCTACGGCTCGTTCGGCGAGCAGCAGCAGAACAATCGAGCCATAGAGTAATGGCTTTCTGACGTCCGACTTCACCAGCCAATAGTAATGCACGACACCGGCGATGGCGCTGAGATAGATCAACCGATGGAGTATTTGCCAGCGGCGCCCGCCCAGGCGGCGGATCCAACCGGCTGTGGAGGTGAGGGCCAGCGGCGCCATCGAAATGAAGCCGAGAAAGCCCGCGGTGATGAAGGGGCGCTTCCACACATCTTTCGCGATTTCGTGGAAATCGAAAAACTTGTCCAGCCACAGGTAGGTGGTGAAGTGCAGGCATCCGTAGAAGAATGCGAACAGGCCCAGCATGCGCCGGAAGCGAATCAGTTCGGGCAGGCCAAACAGGCGCCGCAGCGGCGAGATGGCCAGCGTGACAGCCAGGAAGTTTAGCGTCCAGTCGCCCGTGTCATGAGTGATGGTTTCGATGGGATTCGGGCCCAGAATCTGTAGATATGCATTCCGGGCCAGCAACAGCACCGGCGCCAGACAAAGCAGGAAGACGGGCAGTTTCAGCCATCGTGTGAACCGGGGTTTCCAAAGCATGCCGTAGCTCAGTAATACTTGCGCAGATCCATGCCGGTGTAAAGGCTGGCGACCTGATCGGCGTAGCCGTTAAACATGAGGGTCTTGCGCTTGGCGAACTCGCCCAGGCGGCGTTCGGAGGCCTGACTCCAGCGGGGATGGTCGACGGTGGGGTTCACATTGGAGTAGAAACCGTATTCGCGCGAATTGGAAAGATTCCAGGTGGTGGGCGGCTCCTTCTCGACGAACTTGATCTTCACGATGGACTTGATGCTTTTGAAGCCGTATTTCCAGGGCACCACCAGGCGGACCGGGGCGCCATCCTGGTTGGGCAGCTCCTGACCGTACATGCCGAAGCAGAGCAGCGCGAGAGGGTGCATGGCTTCGTCCATGCGCAAGCCTTCCACGTAAGGGAAGGCGATGCCGGCGGAACGCTCGGAGAGCATGTACTTGGAGTCGTAGAGGCTCTGGAAGGCGGCGAATTTGGCCTTGGCGGTGGGCTCGACGGCTTTGATCAGGACGTTGAGGGGAAAGCCGATCCAGGGGACTACGATGGACCACGCCTCCACGCAGCGATGGCGGTAGATGCGCTCTTCCAGCGGCGCCATTTTCATGACGTCGGCGAGGTCGAAAACCTTGGGCTTCGAGACCGCGCCCTCCACGGCGATGGTCCATGGCGAGGTCTTCAGGCGGCCGGCGTTTTTGGACGGCTCGTCTTTGCCGGTGCCGAATTCGTAGAAATTGTTGTAGCTGGCGACGTCCTGGTAGGGCGTCGGTTTTTCATCGGTGCTAAACGGGCCTTTGATGGCGGCCAGTTTGGCGGCGGCTTTCGCTCGGGTTGTTAGCAGGGCCGCTCCCGCCAGGGGCACGGCGGAGAGGAAGCTCCGGCGGTTTAGATAGGTGCTTTGGGGTGTTACCTCTGAGTAACGGAGATCGGGCGATTTTTTGATCAGCATTTGCTTAATTATAGAAGACGCGGCGGGGCGGGGCTCAAGCCCCGCGCGGGCTCAAGCCCGCCCTCCATTGCTAGCGTCTACACTATGAGTTATGCAGCTTGAGCCGCCACGCGGCATGCGCGACTTCTATCCCGCCGACCTGGATCTGCGCGACCGCATCTTTGCCGCCTGGACGGATGCGTCCACCCTGCACGGATTCCAGCGCTTTGAGCCGCCGGTGGTGGAATCCTTCGAGTTGCTGGCGCGCAAGGCGGGCGAGGAGGTCGCGCAACAGATCTATCACTTCGAGGACAAATCCAACCGGCAGCTTGCGCTGCGTCCCGAGGTGACGCCGTCGCTGGTGCGCATGATCAGCGCGCGTGCGCAGGACATTGTGTTTCCCGCAAAATGGTGGACGATCGGGCAATGCTTTCGCTACGAACGCATGACGCGCGGGCGCAAGCGGGAGCACTTCCAGTGGAATCTCGATGTCGTTGGCGAGCCGTCGGTGCAGGCGGAAGCCTGGATTCTGGCCACGGTCACGAGCGCACTGGGCGCCTTGGGCCTGGGGGCGCGCGACGTGCGCATCCACATCAATAACCGGCAGGTGGTGGCGTATCTGCTGGGCGAGTTGGGCGTGCCGCGGGAGAGCCACGTGGACGTGTTCATGGTGCTGGACAAGAAAGGCAAGGCGCCCGTTGAGACGCTGAAAGAAATGCTGATCGAAAAAGGACTCGCCGCCAAGACTGCCGATGAGGTGATGGATCTGCTGGGCGGCGAAGCGGCGGACAGCCTGTCGTCGGGGCCGCTGGCCGGCAGTCCGGCGGCGGAGGATGTGCGGCGGCTGCTCGACCTGGCGGACGCCATGGGATTCGCGAACTACCTGTGCTTCGACTCCGGCGTGGTGCGCGGGCTCGCGTATTACACCGGGACCGTGTTCGAGGGCTTCGACGCCGAGCGCAAATTTCGCGCCATCTTCGGCGGCGGCCGCTACGATAATCTGTTTAGCGACATGACCGGCACGGGCCGTCCGGCGGTGGGGATGGGCTTCGGCGACGTGGTCATCGCCGAGATCCTGACCGAATTGAAGGGGCTGACGCCCGCCAAGCCGAAGGTCGAGGTATGCGTGGGCATGTTCGATGCGGCTCTGGGCCGGGACGCCGCTCGTATTGCCGCCGAACTGGTGGCGGCCGGCATCCAGACCGATCTGGCTTTTTCCGCCGGCAAGCCGGGGAAGTTCTTCGGTTATGCGGACCGCCGCGGCGCACGATTCACGGTGTTTCTGGCGCCGAATGAGTTGCGCGACGGCGCGGCGGCGGTGAAGGAGATGGCCAGCGGGGAGCAGACCACCGTGGCGCTGGCGGAACTAGCCGGGTGGTTGCGCGCGCGGCTGCGGGGTTAGATTGCTCGAGGCGAGGCCGATGGCTATGCGACCCGAGCGATAAAAAGAGTGGTGTGCTGGGGGAACCGCGCAGATCCATGTGGGGCTCGGAGGATGCGCCGCAATCGAGGCGGACTTGGTAGGATCGGCTGGATGGATACCTTCCGGTTATCGCCGTGATCCATCCCTTGTCCGCTCTTTGATCGGTCCGCTATCCACCGCTGGCGATTTCTTTCATCAACGGCTTCGGCTTTTCGCTATTCTTAAACGCATGGGCAAACCCGTAACATTGCTCGAACAGTTATGCGGCCACGCAATGTCATTCGGCGCTCAATCGTTCGAGACGGAGCGCAAAGACGGCCGGCAAAGGGCGTTCGCGCAAATCGACGACGCACGCACTCGGATCGCGAATTTCGAGGACTCCAGCACCAATGCGAGGGAGTTGCGCGCCAATCTCTACGCCGCCGCCAAGAAATCCGTTCGCACGGTGATCGGCGGAAAGGTTTACATTCTCCATGTCCGCGTCCTCGAGAGTTTGGGCGAGGACGCCTTCGAGGTGAGCATTGATCCGGCGCCCAAACTCGATCCGTCCGTGGTACCGCCATTCACAGCGAAACAGGGTCAGTATCTGGCCTTCATCTACAACTACACCAAGATCCACCGCCAGGCTCCCGCAGAGTCGGACTTGGAGCGCTACTTCCAGGTTTCCCCGCCCGCGATTCACGATATGATCAAGACCCTGGAGCGCAACGGCCTCATCGAAAGAACCCCTGGGCAAGCCCGATCCATTCGCCTCCTTGTGCAGCCGGAGCACCTGCCGCGATTGGGGTAGTACGCTTTGAAGCCAACAGACTGACGAGGCTTGAAACTTGGCAGGGGCGAGACAACTCGCCATGGCTCGGACACGAGTGGTTTGAAGTCGGCAAACCGGACAATTAGCCAGAAATGGAGGTCCCAGGATGGATGCACGCGGTCAGGGCGCCCGACATAGGTGGCCTTTCTTTCTTTTGGCACCCACGCGCACGCTCGAGGTCCAGCCCCACAGGGTTCTCATCGCGGTTCGGGCGGGGCTGAAGGCCCGCGCGGGCTAAAGCCCGCCCTCCGACACGCTCGAAGCTAGCGCGCCGCGGTGCGGCCCTTCTTGGGCCAATTCTCCGGGGCGTGCAGGTCCTCCGGCAGCCTGGTCTGGGCATCGCCGTGGGTGTGGCGGAGTTGCTCGTCGGTGAGATCTTCGGCGGTGGAAAGATCCGCGCCGCAGATATTGGCTTGCCCCAGGTCCGCGCCCATCAGCCGCGCGCCCACCAGATTGGCGCCGCGCAGGTCGGCGTGCCGCAGGTCCGCGCCGCGCAGGTTGGCCAGCACCAGGTCGGCTTCGTAGAGCGCCGCGCCGGACAGGTTCGCCAGCATCAGGTCCGCGCCGCGCATCACGGCAAAGGACAGATCCGGTTTCTCCTTGGGATGCTCTTCCCGCCACTTGTTCCAGGCGTCGATGTCGCCCATTACCAGCTCGAAATGTTCCTTGTCGGCCATCGGTGTTTATTGTATCGCTCTGGCCATCAGGAAGCCATCGCCAGAATCCTCGTAGTAGCGCGGCACCAAGCGCACGCGCCGGAAACCTAGCGAGCGATACAATTGCGCGCCCGCGAGGTTTTCGGTCCGCACCATCAACTCCACACGCCGGACGCCGGCCGCGCCCAGCTCGGCGAGGGTGTGCCGCATGAGGGCATCGGCCACACCGCACCGGCGATAATCCGGATGGACGGCGAGCGAGGCGACCTCCGCGTTGCGCTTGTCCGCACAGGCCACCGCGTAGCCGGCGATGCGCCCGCCCACTTTGGCCACCACGAAGAAGTCGCGGCAATCGCGGTACAGCCCCAGGAAGTACTTGCGCGGCCAGGCCTCGGCGCCGAAACTGGCGCGTTCGATGCGCATGACGCGCGGGAGATGGCGCAGCCGGAACGGAACGATTTGGATGCTGCGGGTCAGAGAGCGTTGGCCGTGGAAAGACCGCAATCGATGTGAATGATCTGGCCGGTGATCTTGCGCGAGTAATCGCTGCCCAGGAACAGGGCGGAATCCGCCACGTCTTCCTTGGACACGGTCTCCTCGATGGCGCAGCGCTTGGCGGCCAGTTCCTGAAAATGCTTCCAGGCGGCGCTGGCGACGGCCAAGGGGTCCGGATGGTTTTCCGCGCGGGCCATCCCGATGGCCTCCTGGAAGGCGCGCGCGCGCTGCCGCTCCAGGGCTTCCGGGTTGCGCAGGAAGGCGCCCATGATGCCGGTGGCCGCCACGGTCTCGATGGGCCCCGGCGAAAGGGCGTTCACGCGGACCTTCTTCGGACCGAGCTCCAGCGCCAGATACCGCACGGCGCTTTCCAGCGCAGACTTGGAGACGCCCATCAGGCCGTAGGAAGCTTCGGCGCGTTCCGAAGCCTGGTAGGTGAGCGTGATGACGCTGCCCCACTCCTTCAAGTTGGGCTTGGCGAAGCGCACTGTCTTGCACAGCGAGTGCGCAGAGACCGTCAGGCTCTGGCAAAAGGCTTCCGCGCTACAGGCCGAGGCCGGCTCGGTAAACAATTCGTTCGGCGCAAAGGCGATGGCATGGACCAAAACTTCAATCGGATTGTTTTCGAATCGCGCGAAGAAGCTGGTGAGTTCCTGGTCGTTGAGGATATCGCAACGATCGCCCTGCACGCCGGGGTTGTGCAGCAGCAGCAGGCGCACGCGGCTGAAAAACTTCTGCTGGTAGCCGATGAATACGTGCGCGCCGTGCTCCGCAAATCGCTTGGCGATCGCCCATGCCAGGCTGGATTCGTCGGCTACGCCCAATACGACTACATTCTTGCCTTCCAGACCCATTCCACGGTGGTCCGCTGCCATCATCTGTTTGGTTGTCCTCGCTTAACCAAAATAGCGCAATTGGCGGGGCTGAAGCCCCGCGCGGGCTAAAGCCCGCCCCCCAAGGGCAGGCGCGCGGCGATGAAATCCGCGATGCGGGAGGCGGCGGTACAGCGCGACATAACTCTCCAGAGTGCGTAGCGTCAGCCGGTTCTTGTCGAAATCGGGACCGAGGATATCGCCGGTGCCGCCCGTGTGGGTGAGCAGACGATGGACGATCTTGCCTACTGGGGAGCGGTACTTATGAACTTAATATTAGATCCTCATGCCATCCTGATCTGGTTAGCGGTATAAGTCAGTAGTCACTTTGGCTTTCCCCGTTTGAAGCCCTCGGCTCCGGCGCGCAGCCGGTCAGGCTAGGACGCCTGTTCAGTTCTTTTCCCCGAGCGCAGTACACGTGTGCCGTGTCGCGCCCGGCAACAAATTGCGCTTCAGATTCACTTTTTGGAGGCCACTATGGCAAAACGACTTTCCATCGCGCTGTTCGCCGCTCTCGGCATTCTCTTGGCGCCGCCGGCCGGCGCTCAGTCCACTTTTGGCAGCATCGTCGGGGTCGTGCGCGACCCCACGCAGGCGGCCGTGAACGGCGCAGTGGTAACGCTGCGGAGTCTCGACGACAATAACGCGCGCGCCGTCGTGGTCGGCGGCGACGGCGCATTCGAGTTCGTCAATCTCAAACCCGGACACTTCTCGCTGACGTCGCAGGCACCGGGCTTCGCCGACTTTCGCGTATCGTCGGCGCAGTTGGCCGCGCAGCAGACGCTGCGCCTCGACATCGACATGGCTCTCAAGAGCGAATCCCTGGTCGTCGAGGTGAGCGGGGAGGCCGTGGCTGTGAATACCGAAAATGCCACGCTTAGCGATTCCAAAGGCAACACCGACATAACCCAACTGCCTATCAACTCCCGAAGCGTGTCCTCCAGTCCTCTGGCGGCTCTAGCGGTATCTGCGTCCGTGACGACGGACTCACAGGGGAATATTGCCGTGGGCGGCGCCACAGCGTCGCAGACGGGCTTTTCCGTGGATGGAATTTCCACAGCCAACGTGCGCCTCAATGGCGCGCTGCAGGACGCCTACCCATCCATGGAAAACATCGCCGAGATGAAAGTCACGGCGTTCAACAACAATGCGGAATTTGCCCAGATCGGCGACGTCACCTTTGTTACCAAGAGCGGAACCAATCAATTGCATGGCAGCGCGTTTGAGTATTTTCAGGATAGCGGCCTGGATGCCAACGTTCTGAATTTCACCGCCAAGGCGCCGCGGATCTTTAACACCTTCGGCGGCAGCCTGGGCGGCCCCGTTACAGTCCCCAAGCTCTACCACGGAAGGGACAAAACGTTTTTCTTCATCGATTATGAAGGGAACCGAAAAACTCAGTCCGATCCGGAGCAGCTTCTGGTGCCAACGGCAGCGGAGAGAAACGGCAATTTGAGCGCTCTCGTGGCTGGCCTTGGGAACGGTCCGTTGTTGAATCCCTTCACAGGCACGGGTTTTCCGAACAACACGATCCCCACCGGCTCGTGCCATGCCTGTATCAATCCCGTGGCGCAAGCCCTGCTGAATTACTACCCTCTGCCAAACGCCAATTTGGGTCTGCTGAACCCCTCCTACAACTATCAGACTCTAGTGCCGGACCCATCGAACTCCAACGGTTTCGATATGAGACTCGATCAGGACATTAACGCCAAACAAAAGCTGTATGTCCGTTTTAGCGGCAAGAACGCCTTTTACACTGAGTTTAATAACGCCGGTGTTGTGGCACCCGCAGGTGTGTTTTTGCCGAGTGACGGAGCTAACGAACGGGACCGCAGCCTGGTAGTTTCCTACAACTACTCCATCACCCCAACGCTACTGAACGAATTCCGCTTTGGATTCACAGACTTCGCTGAAAACGACACCTTCCCGATCCAAGGGCCCCAGGCTCTTTCTCAACTCGGGCTGGTCTTCGATCATGCAGTAAACCTTGCCTCGCATCCCACGAGTGATGCCTTCCCGACCTTCAATTTCGCCGATGGCTCCGTTACCTCGATCGGGCAGGACCGGGTTGGACCAACCGTTTCGGGAAACACGCAATTCACTGACAACGTCACCAAGATCCTGGGCAAGCATACATTTCGATTTGGAGTGGATGTCCGCAGAGAGAGTTTCAACGCCCTCATGTACTACCTCCCGTCCGACGACTATGGCGCCTTCACCTTCAGCGGTTCGCTCACGAACTACTCCTTCGGCGATTTTCTGCTCGGGATGCCGAACCCGTCTTACTTCGCGGTCACGGGCCCACAAATGAACGCACGCACTCAGCAATGGGGCGTATACGGCCAGGACTCATGGCAGGTGAGCAGCCATCTCACGGTCAATTTCGGTTTACGATGGGAATTGCTTCCTCCGTTTCAGGAAAGCAATGGCGATATAGCTACCTTTCTTACGACGGCGAACAACAACGTGACCGTCGTCGTTCCGGACAAATTCTATAACTTTATCGCAAACAATCCTATCTACCAGCAGATATACACTGGATTTCTCCAAGGATTCAACGCATGCTCGCTTCCGGGTAAGACCCCGTTGCTCCCGTGTTCGAACATCGAGACGGCGAGCCAGGCAGGGATTCCTCAAGGCCTTCGGGATTGGAATTGGCATGATTTTGATCCACGCGTGAGCCTAGCCTACCGTCCGTTCAACGACAACAAGACGGTCATTCGCGCCGGCTTTGGCATCTACACCATGACGACTCTTGGCCCCATGTCTTTCAACAGTGGCATCATCGCGCTCTCGGATCTACTCACCTTCAACAATTCTGTCACGAACGGTGCTGCGGCGTTCCAGTTTCCGCAAACGTCCCCTCCGGGCGCGCCGGCAACTTTAGGCGGCGGCGATTTCGAGGAGGGAAACAATCCGCACTGGAAGGATCCTTCGTCAGCGCAATGGAACATGACCGTGGAACGGGAAGTGACACCCAACACGATGGTCCGGTTGAGCTACACCGGCCAAGGCAGCTACCATCTTCCCATCACCATAGACCTGAACCAAATTCCGGCGAGCGCGACGCCCTACACCATTCCGAACAACGGATACTCAGTCGTCGATCCGCGTGCGCCCTACCAGAACTGGCTTCTGTTGATGCAATCGGAAAGCATCGGAAATCAAAGCTATGAGGCGGGTACCGTGGAGCTCACCCATAGAGTGTCGCACGGGCTGACGTTCCAGGCAAACTACACTTTTGCAAAGAATATCAGCGACGCGCAAGGCACCGATGCACCAACCGCATACGCAGGCGAAGAGCCCTATGCCGTGGAGATTGCCAACCGCTACGATATTGGGTCCGACCGCGGCAACGTGGTGGGAATGCCGCGGCGACGCCTCCTGCTGACGGGCGTGTACCAACTGCCGTTCGGGGGACCTCGGCTCCTGAACCCTGTTCTGGGAGGCTGGAATCTCAGCACGGTTACGACGATGCAAACAGGGCAGTGGCTGACGGCCACGATGCCGGCAGCCGACGATCAATCGAACACCGATATGATCGAGCGAACCACCGGCGGTGCCGTAGCGCGCCCGGATTGCGTCGGAAACCCATACACAAATCAGAGTTCTCAAGACATCTTCAACATCAATGCCTTCGCTCTGCCGCCCGCCAACGCCGGACGGTTTGGGAACTGCGGCGTCGGTAACCTGCAGGGTCCTGGCATGGTCAACGTGAACATGGGTGCGGCCAAGGTGTTTAAGATAAACGAGCGGTACCGGCTGCGCTTCGAAGCTACGTTCACAAATGTCTTGAATCACACCAATTTTGCGCCGCCCGCAACGAACGTCGGCAACCCCGCTAGCTTCGGGACCTTGCAAGCCGCACTGCCCCAAGGCAATGGAGGCAATCGTACGGGACAACTGGCGTTGCGGCTCGACTTTTGAATGTACGCCGCGTGGCAGGCTGGACAGTCGGTCCTCGGGCTCGATCTTTAGGGCGCGCCGCGGCGGACAAGTGGCCGCGGCGCCGCAACAAGCCTGTGAGCGCCCTCGATCGGTGAATTATGGGAGTTTCGCCGGACGATCCGATAGAGGATCTGAAGCTATCGAATCGAACTCGCAACGCACTGCGCCGGATGGGATGCGTCACGCTAGGCAGCCTGATGAACCGCCAGGCCGGACCGGCATCGCGCCGGCCCGGTTGTGGGTTTGGACCGGTATCGCGGGCGGAAGTAGCTTGCGCGCTAGCGGCCAACGGCCTCACATCGTGGGCGGAGCTTATGCTGGGGGAAACCGGCGCTGAACGTCTGGCCGCACTGCGCGCACAGATGGAGGCCAGTTTGCGGCAATGGACCGCTCAAACCGAGAATCTTCAAACTTGCGTCAGGAATCCTACGGAGAGCGAACGCGTCCGCCAGCGACGGCCGGGAGCGGCGGCGAAGCGATACGCGGAGTTGGCGGAAGACTTCAAAAGCCCGTTGACGGTGATCTGCACGGCCGGCGCCGGTCTGTTGCAGACGCAGGGGCTGTCGCCGGAACAGCGGGAACTGGCGGAGTCGATCGAAACAGCGTCCGTCCGGCTGCGCGAGCTCTTGCACGCCATGGTGGACACGTCACGAGTGAAAACCAGGAGGACCGCTGGTGCGTCGCACCTCGAGCGATAGGGACCTGTTGTAAAACGAAAGGCCGATTGACAATCGGCCTGCAGGTTGTCAACCTGCCCCACAATTCGTCTTAGCGGCTGGGGAGGCGCGCGGCGATGAAATCCGCGATGCGGGAGGCGGCGGGTGGGTCCAGATTCGCCAGGACGGCGACGATGTAGCCGGAATCGGGCGAGAACTTCAGTTCCCCATTCATGCCGGGCGCGCCGCCGCCGTGGCCCACCCAACGCACGCCGCCGGCGGTCGAATCGGAGAATCCGTAGGCGTATTTCACGCCGGGGTCGCGTTCGACTTTGCCCGTGGTCAGGAGTGCGGTGTATTCGGCGTTGAGGAGTTTGTGTTCCATGACCGCGTTGGCGAAGCTGGCCAGGTCGGAGACGGTCGAGTAGCCCCCTCCGGCGGAGGTGCCGCGCACCGGAAGGGTATCGTCGTTGGGCTGCCAGTGGTCCCCATTGTGCAGGTAGCCGATGGAGCGGCCCTCCACTTTTTCTTCTTCCGGAAGCGAATCGGTGCGGGTCATGCCCGCCGGCCGGAAGATATGTTCCCTAACGTAATCGTAATAACTGCCGCCGGATACCTTTTCCACCAACACGCCGAGCAGAATGAATCCGTAGTTGCTGTAAGCGAACTGCGCGCCGGGCTCGAACTCCGGAGCGCGCTGGCCGTACAACGCGACGTAACTCGCCAGGGTGCGCAGCGTCAGACGATTCTTTTCAAAATCGGGACCGAAGATATCGCCGGTACCGCCGGTGTGGGTCAGCAGATGATGGACAGTCACTTTGGCGGCCGTCTCTTGGTTGGGGTAATCGGTCAAGTACTTCCCGAGGGGATCGGTCAGCTTCAATTTACCGGCTTCGGCGAGCTGGAGCACGGCGGTAGCGGTGAACATCTTATTCATGGAGCCGATGCGAAAACGCGTGTCCAGCCGGTTGGGGATGTGATGCTCGCGGTCGGCCGGTCCGTAGGCGCCGGAGAAGACCAGCTTGTGCCCCTTGGCGATCATTACGGCTCCGGCGAAGCTGTCATTGGCGGTTTGCTTTTGGATCTCGGCCTGCAGCGCGGCGATGGCTTCGGACTCACTCAGCCGGGCCGGGGCGGGAGAGCCGGACGATGGAGGGATGAGCCGGAGGCCGAATCCCCTGAACTGATGCGGAGGGGCGGGATCGACCTCCAGGGTAAAGCGGGCGAGGTTCTCGGAATTGCGCTCCTTGACGATGCCGGTCAGCCTATTTGGCGTGGACGCTTCGACCTTCTTGAGATCGAAACCGCCGGTGGTGCGCCGGAATTCCATTTGATTGTCGATGCGGGCTTCCGGATCGTTTTCCTTGAGGAACTTTTCAATCTCATCGCGTTGACCGCGGTTGAAGACCTCGATCCAGTGCGCGAACTGACGGCCGGCGGGCGTGTCCGGAGCCTGGGGAGCTTGGGCCGGCAGGAAACCGCAGAGAGAGACGAGCGTCAGCACCAGCGGGAGCAAACGTTTTGGCATAAGGGTTAGACGGTCAAAAACCAAATCGATACCATTTTTTATTAGGGGAGGCGGGCGCGGGATCGAGCATCGCGATCTCTTTGCCGGCGATGACGGCCCGGGGCGCGGTGAGGAAGAGCAACTTGGCCAGACTGGGGTTCCAGGTCTTCCCGACATATTCATAGGCGTCGCGGAGGACCGGCGTGCGATGGCGGGTGTCGTGGGCGTCGCTGGCGATGAAGTGCACCAGGTTACGGTTTATCAACTGGGTGGCGATGGACTTAGCGGTGCGACCGAAGACGCCCAGCAAAGATCCCGCGGTAACTTGCACGAGGGCGCCGTTTTCGACCCAGGATTGCAACTGATCGAGACGGGTATGCAGGAGGGCGTTGCGCTCGGGGTGGGTGACGATGGGAGTGAGGCCGGCCCCCTGGAGGCGATCGAAGATCTCCTGGGTGGTGCGAGGAATGAGCAGGTCGGAGAATTCGACCAGAAGATAGCAGAGGTGATTGATAGCGTACTTGGGCGGATGGGCCAGCGCGTCCTGAATATTCTCCAGGGTGAGATGGAAGTCGCAGCCGCAGTGGATGCGGGGGAGGGGGCCGGCGGCGTCTTGCAGTTCGGCGATTTTCTGGCCGATCAGACCGGGGTCGAAGCTGAACTCGGTGTTGGCGTGGGGGGTGGCGACGATGTCGGTGGTACCGGATTCGGCCGCCAGGTGCAGCATGGAGATGGAATCCTCGAGGGTTGCGGCGCCATCGTCCAGGCCGGACAAGATATGGCTATGGATATCGACCAACCCTGATGCTACTACAAGTGACGGGCGGGGAGTAAATTTGTCGGAGATTATCTCGGCTGCGGGCACACCTGATCCGAAAGGAGATTTGTTCGTATGTCCAGATTCGCCCGCCGGGCTCTGCTCGGCCTCTTGTCGCTCGGTGTTCTAGCGGCGTGCTTCGCCGCCAGCACTGCCATCGGCCTGGTGGTGGCCAACGGAAGCTTCCAATTGGACCAATCGAGTGTGCGGGGAAGCGCCACGCTATTCGATGGCAATGTGATTGAAACCAACGTTTCGTCGTCGCAACTGCAACTCAACAACGGTGTTAGTCTGCGGCTGGCGGCGGAGACACGCGCCCGCGTTTTTGCATCGCGGCTGGTTTTGGAGAAAGGGATCGGGCAGTTGGAATCCACGAAGTATCGCATCGAGGCCGCCGGTTTGCGGGTTGAGGCGGATAAGCCGGGCGCCACGGCGCGGGTGCAGTTGACCGGGCCGAACCGCGTGGTGGTGGCAGTCCGCGAGGGGGCCGTACACGTGAGCAACAGCGACGGCGTGCTGATCGCGAGACTGACTAGCGGCCGCGAAATGTTGTTTGAACCGCAGGAAGGCAGCGCTACCACGGTGACCAAGGTTTCGGGCATTCTGGCGCTCAAGGACGGCAAGTTCATCGTGGTTGACCGGGTCACCAACGTCACAATGCAGGTTCAGGGCACCGGCTTGGAAGCCGAGGTCGGGAATCTGGTGGAGATTACCGGGACGGTGGATGCCGCGGCGCCCACGGTGCCAGGGGCTTCGCAGCTCGTCAACGTGACCAGTATCAAGCGCCTGACAAGAGGTAAACGCGAAGCGGCGGGAGCGGCAGGAGCCGGCGCGGCAGGAGGCGGGGCTGCGGCGGGCGCGGCGGGTGCAGGACTCTCGACAGGCGCCATCGTGGCCATCGTGGGCGGAGTCGCCGCGGCCGGTACGATAATCGGGCTGGCGGCTGTGGGCGATCTGCCGGGGCAGGGCAGTAGCCAGCCAAGCACCAGCCGGTAGGGGCGAGCTTCGCTGCGGCGGGGCCGCGGCGATCTCTCCGCCGGTGACGCGGCGATCTCTCCGCGGAGTTCATGCGCCTGTTTTGTGTTCTCGCGGGCGGGCTGACGCCCTTCCGCTTGAGACGCAGAATGACACCGAGTGTATTGTAGCTGAGTCTTCTTTTAACGCAGGTCACAAGCCGGCGGGTCTGGAGACCCGCCGCAGGCGTGGACGCCCGCCCCACATTGCTGCGGGCCTGCCCCACA
>Ga0187871_10000543_pt1 | contig 36031 bp, 35 predicted proteins | sample June2016WEW_16_1_FD_132988 | JGI IMG/M metagenome (GOLD analysis project Ga0187871, IMG submission 132988) | Peatland microbial communities from SPRUCE experiment site at the Marcell Experimental Forest, Minnesota, USA - June2016WEW_16_10 | ecosystem: Environmental > Terrestrial > Soil >...
GAGAGCAATGACCGGCATTGGATTCGAAGAGTTCTGTTCCGCGGGTCGGCACTTTTGCTGGGCACGACGATAGCCGGCTCGGCGATCCTGGTGGTCTTCGGCCAGCGATTGCTGCGCTGGTGGCTGCACGGCACTTTGGAGATCGACCAAACCTTGCTATGGGCGATCGCCGCATGGGTGTTGGCTCAGGAATTGGTACGGGTGCCCTGCCTGCTGCTCAACGGACTCTCTATCGTTCGCTATCAGATCTGGGTGTCGGCGGCAGCCACCGCGCTTGCCTTTGCATGGAAGATCCTGCTGAGCTCCCACCTCGGTGTGGCAGGAATACTGTGGGGCACAACCGCATCGGTTTTGCTCGTTGTGTTTCCCGCGGTTACCTGGCGCGTGGCTCACTGGGCCCGGCGCCATCCGCCAGGCAAAGGGATCTCGGCCTCCGCGGTAATAGTATCTTGAGTCACGAGTGCAATCGGGTACCTAACCGAAACAGAGAGAGGACTAGATCATGAAACTGGCTACCTGTCCCAATTGCAACTCGCCGGAAGTCTTAATACGATCCGGCGGCCGCCTGTTGCCGTTCTTCACGAAGCGGGTTTTCGAAATCGAGCCACCGACTGCCGCTAGCCTCCTGCCGCAGCGGATCGGCAGGTGTTTTACATGGTTGACAGATGCGATTCCGGGCCTATCCTGGCTTGGGCAGGCCAGGCCGCTTCAATGCGACATTCTCATCTGCGAGGCGTGCGACTTCGTTTGCCCGGCCATTGATATCACGGAAAACCAACTCCTGAATCTATACAGCGATTACCGATCTGCGTCCTATAACGCGGAGCGTACACGATACGAGCCGGCATACCGCAAGCTGGCGCCTTTTGTAGGCAAGTCCCCGGCCGAGCACCGGGCTCGCATGTCCCACGTCGACGCGTTCCTGTCCGACGTGCCACTGATGTCGTCTGTTGGCGAGGTGCTGGACTACGCCGGGGCGGAAGGGCTCTTCATTCCCACGGCACTATTGGAGCGGTGCCACTGCACCATATACGAAGTTTCGGACGTTTCGCCGTGCCGCCCGGAGATCCGCAAAACCAACGATCCTGCGCAACTCGGGTCATTCGATTATATTCAGGTCTGCCACCTGCTCGAGCACGTCCGGCGGCCTAGGGCGCTAATGAAGTCCCTCATCCGCCACTTGAGATCAAAAGGCATGATCTATATCGAAGTTCCGAAGGAGGCTTCCGAACTGGCGATAGGGCGGCTTCGCAGCGGCGACCGAACATTCCCGATCCATGAACATATCAACCTCTACACCGAGCGGTCGTTGGCGGCACTGGTTAAATCAGTTGGATTGAGGCTTTTGAAGATGGGCAGCGAAGAATTGGACCTCGGATGGTGCCGGGCTACCGTACTTTCTGCGGTGGGGGCTCCTTGATGTCGCCTTAGGCCTCGGCTCGATTAAGCCGCCCCTGATCCACCTTTTCAACGTAGGGGAACCGCTTGCGGATCGAAGTCTCTTTCGACGCATTCGGAGGCTTAATGCGGCTTTTCCATGGACCAATGCTCGTTCGCGAAGTTATGGGGTACCTGTGACTACCTGGCGTTACGCGCTTGTGCCATCCTACCCGCGGCGTGCAGGAGCAGCCGTCGCAAGACCTGACGCGGCAGCAACAGTGCCGCCGAAACACGGACCCATGCCGTCAGGTTGCCCGAGAGATACGGAAGGCAGCCGGCGATCCAGCCCCAGGCCTGAATTACACCCGCGCCGCGTAACCGGTTCCAGGTAAACTGATTCGCCGTGGAACGCGCGAGATACCGCCGATAGTCGGCCCGCAGGTGCGAAAGGTAGTCATGATCGGCGCCGGCCTGGCGGGACAAATCATAGACCTCGACCGCAGTCGTCTGTACATCGTGCGCCCAGAGCGCGGGAGGTGTGCCGTGCGACAGGTTGTCGCTCCGCTTGCGTAAAAGGACGTAGTGCGAGAGTACGCGGGGGACGCAGCCTACCGGCCCCCTGAACGCCAATTTGGTCCAAAAAAACATGTCGCCCATGATGCGGTCTTCCGGCTGCGGTCCAACCTCGCGCAGATCCCGCACGCGCGTTACGCAGGCGCACCAGGAGACTTCCCGCCTTCGCGCGTAGTGCTCCGCAAGGAAGGTCTTACCCGGCTCTACGGAAGGTCCAACCAGCGCCGGCACCTGGCAGTCCTCATAATGCACGGCGCAGCCCGTATAGACAAAGGACAATTCCGGGCGCTGGTCGAACAAGGCGAGGACCTCGGCGGCGAATTCCGGTTCGAGATAGTCGTCGTCCGATAAGCCGAGAAAAAACTCGCCGCGTCCTTGGGCGATCAGGAACTCGCCGTGCTTCGCCGCCGAAATCGTCACCGGATGACGGAATGTCCGTAAACCTCTGCCCGCATAGCGCGCGATGACCGCCTCCGTCTCATCGGTCGACCCATTGTCGGACACGATGATCTCGATATCCGTGGACGTCTGTGCCAGCGCGCTCTCGATCGCGCGTGCCAGGAGCGCGGCACGGTTGACCGTGGGAATCGCAATCGTCAGGCGCGGTGTCCCATTAGCTGCTGCCGCCATCGCTCTTACCTGAAACTCGGTTCCCCTGCCAGAACGGCTTCCCGTTCGAAAGGTGCCGGCGCGCCCGGCGGATACTCGAAATTGATCCTCTCTTTTTCAAGCGCCAGCGGCCGCCTTTGCACCAGCGTGTGGATCGAGCCGATATACTCGCCGAGAATTCCGACAAAGAAAAGCTGGATCGAGGCGAAGAAAAACATTCCGATCGCCACCGGCGCCACGCCCAACGTGAACCGCTGCCAGAACAGCAGCTTATACGCGAGGTAAAACACGGCCGTCAGCAGGCTCAGCGCCGAACAGACGATTCCGAAGAAGGTCGCCAGCCGCAGAGGCACTTTCGAGAGGCTCGTCAGGCCCAACATGGCGTTGTCGTAATAAGTATAGAAGTTGTTCTTGGTCTTGCCTTTCTTGCGCCGCGCCTGGTTATAACGCAACTCCTTGTGCGGCAGCCCGATTTCCGCGATCATGCCGCGGAAATAAGGGTAGGGATCGTCAAACCGCTTCACGATCTCCACCACCTTGCGATCGTAGAGCCCGAAGCCGATGAAGTTATCGTAAGTCTCGATTTCCGCCATGCGCCGGATCATCTGGTAGTACTTCTTGCGGATCCAGAACATCAGCCGGCTTTCATCGCTCGTCGCTTTTACTCCTATGACGATCGGGGTGCCCCGCTCCCATTCGAGGATCATGTCTTCCAGAAGCTCGGGCGGGTCCTGCAGATCGGACAGCAGAATGATCACCGCATCCCCGCATGCCTGCGTAAAGGCGTGAATCGGAGAGCGGATATGGCCGAAATTCCGGGTATTCTCGATCACTTTGACGTTATGGTCGCGGGCCGCCAGCCGCCGCAAAACGGTTACGGTGCCGTCCGTCGAGCAGTTATCGATGAAAATCATCTCGTAGCGATAGCGTCCCAACCGGCGCATCACCGCCAGCACGCGCTGGTATAGTTCCTCTACATTGGATTCCTCGTTGTAGCAGGGACTTACCACGCTGATGGTCTTCATTTTCATCGCCGGCCTCCAGCGGCTGCGGCCGGAGCACAGTATGGCTCCTCCTCCAGTCTGCTTTCTTCCCGATCCCTGACCCGGATTACAGTGGGAACCGGCAGCTTCGCGGAGCCGCTGCCCTCGTGTGGTTCCAGGCCCCGGCTGTAGATCAGATCGCGCAGGGAGGGGATACTGGCATAAGGGCTCTCGATGGCGTCGATAAGAATGGGCTCGTCCCGCCGTACCGGCCTCAGCAGCAATTCGCCGCGCATCAGCTCGCGGCACGAAATCTGGCCTTTCAGTAGCGGAATCGCCAGGTATACGTCTTCGTCGGAGAGGATATGACCTTCCGGCAGATCGCGCTTCGTGTAGACTCCGCGCACCAGGCCGTCGAGGTAAGCGACTTCCTTCTGTGGCGCTATCCTCCGGTGCGATCCCGGCGCGCCGCACATTTCCTTGGCCTTGCGGAACGCCTTGAACCACGCATCCACCTGGTGCGGCAAGGAGCAATAGGGCGAGACCGGAATCCCATCGGCTTCGATATCGATATGGCGTTCGAACGTGCGCGCCCCTTTGGCGTAGGCAATCAGGGTGGAGTTGTGCCAGTCATGATACTCGTGCGTGGAGAACCCGATGGTGTGCATGGGATAGCGCGCCCGTAGAAAATCGATCTGGTTCAAATCCAACTCGCCGTCCTCGGTGGGGTAGATCGAGACGCAATGATTGATGGCCAGCGAGATGTGACGGTTCTGGAAAAATGTAACCAGGTCGTCCAGGTCTTTGAGCGACGAGCCTCCGGTCGAAACAATCACCGGCTTCTTGGTTTGGGCGATTCGTTCAATCAGCAGCCAGTCGTTCAGGTCGGAACTCGCAATCTTGATAATCGGGATGCCGAGGTCGCAGCACAGGTCCACCGACTGCTCGTCGAACGGCGTCGCCATCGGAATGCAGGAGGCCTGCCGGATGGCCTTCACCAACGCCGCGAAATGCTCGGCGGGCATGCGCGTTTCCACCGTCTTGCGAATGTAACGAATGTCCGTGCGATCCACGAAATCCTTGTGAATGAAGGAATCCACATCGCGAAACTGGAGCTTGATGGCCGCGCGCACGCCGTTGAACCGCACTACCTGCGCGAACGTGCTCGCGATCTTAAGGCCGCGCTCCAGGCGGCCCCAATGGTTGTTGGCCATTTCCAATACGAACAATTCTTCGAAGATGTCCCGATCGATCATGCGATTTCACCTCGCGGCGACTGAGCCGTCGCTTGCCCGGCAAGCTGTCCGGGCATTCCTTTCGAACTGGTTTGGGAACCGGAAAGAAGAACCAAGAGGTCATGCAGGCTTTCCAAGCTGCACCCGGCCGGAATACCGGACGATCCACCGTAGCCATTGGCCACGATGAACGCGGGCATGCCGGTTTCGATAGCCGATACGTAGTCCTCGACCGTATCGCCAACCATCAGGCAGACCCTGGGATCCAGCCATTGGCGCAGCAGCAACGATCCCAAAACTTCCGTCTTGGACGCAAAGGCAGGCGTGCGGGAATCGCGCGTGTACACGCCGGCAAAGCAGCGCCGTATCGCGAGCATCGCCAGGATTCTTCCGGTGGCAAACGCGGGCTTGTTCGTGACCAGGAATATGCGCCGCCCGCGGTTGCGCAACTCGGCCAATAGTTCGTTGGCTCCAGGCTGCAAAGCGGTATGCCGCCAGCCGGTCGAGTCATAAGCCTTGCGGAATCTCGCCGTCAGCTCATCCAGTTCAACTTCATTCAAACCGGGTTCGAGGCGGCCCAGGATCGTCCGGATGGGCGGTCCGACCAGCGGTCGCAAGGGCGGAATCGGGCGGGCCAGCGCGAATCGAACGGAGTCTTCAATGCCCGGCAAGGAGTCCACCAGCGTTCCGTCCAAATCGAAAATAAAACTCTCGATGGCGGCGCTCATGGCACAAACTCCTCCACCAGAAGGTTGGCGTTCAGTTCGTCCGGCTCCAGGAAGGGATACATGTCTTCGAGCGCAGGAGTTGCGATGGATCCGTCCGCCAGCCGCCGCGATTTAAGGCGGGGCTCGAACTCCTGCGACGGATCCAGACGAACATCGCAGAGCGCCGGTCCGGGACTATCCAGGACTTCGCGAATGGCCGCGAACTGCGTGGTTTGTGCCATGCGCGAGGCGCTCACGCCATAAGCCTCGGCGACTTTCACCATGTCGGGAAAGGATACGCCGCTGGCGGGACCTTCGCCTACCAGCCGGCCGAAGAAATTCGACTGTGTACTGCGTATGGAAAGGTATCCGCCGTTGTTGAACACGAAAATCTTCACCGGCAACCGGTGATGGACGATGGTCTGTAACTCCTGGATATTGAGATTGATGCTGCCGTCTCCCGCCAGGCATACCACGCGCTTGCCGTGGGCAATGGCTGCGCCTATCGCTGCCGGCAAATCGTATCCCATGGAAGCGCTCCCGGAATTAGAAAATATGCGTTGACCTCGCCGCAGCTTGGCTACCTGGAAGGGAACGATGCAGGCCGTGGCATGGCCGCAGACCACCACGTCGTCGTCGGCCAATTCTTCAAACAGCCGCTCGACGAAATGGTAGGGGTTGATTTCAACGCCCTGGCGCTGCTTCTCCCGGACCACGGGGTACCGGGCCACCCGCTCGCGGCACCATCCCAGCCACTCCGCGTGCACGCCCGCGCGATAACCGGCCGGGTCCAATTCGCGGAGGAGTGCGGGCAGAAAGAGCTTCAGGTCGCAATGCACGGGCAGATCGGGGCGAACGGTCGGTTTCAGCAACTCGGCCGCATCCACATCCACTTGGATTTTGAAAGCGCGGCGGGCGAACGATTGCCAATTGTAGCTGACCTGCCGGATATTGAGGCGCGACCCGAGCACCAACAGGCAGTCGGCGTTCTGGACCGTGAAATTACCGGCCCGTTCGCCAATCGTCCCCGGCCGGCCGCAGAATAACTCGTCGCCGGAAGCGATCAGGTCGTGCGTCCAGGCGGTGGTGACGGGAACCCCTAACCGAGGCACGAGAGCCTCGAATTCAGGTAAAGCGCCGGCGGCACGGACTCCGCTGCCGGCCAGGATTACCGGCCTGGCGGCGTCGCGGAGACGGGCGGCAATGGCGCGGCACGCAACGGATATAGCCTCCGCATCCCAGCACGGCAGGTCTTCGGTGGGATCGTAGGGCGGCAGGTCGGCTTCCTCGATCATGCTGGATTGCACGTCCACAGGGATATCCAGCCAGCAGGGTCCCGGCCGCCCGCTGCGAGCCAGAAACCAGGCGCGTTCCAAATGGTAGCGGATCGACAGGGGATCCTCGACCAGCACGGCATACTTGGCGATGCCCTTCACCATGCCGACGATATCCGCTTCCTGATCGCCCAGTTGACGAAGACCGGGAATCGCGTACGTGTGCATGCACGTCTCGCGCTTCACTTGTCCGGAGAGGATCAACATGGGTATCGAATCGGTCCAGGCGCCGAAGACGCCATTGAGCGCGTTGATTCCTCCCGGGCCGGTAGTCACATTGATTACGCCTGTGGACTCCGAAATGCGCGCATAAGCCTCGGCCGCCATCGCCGCGGCCTGTTCATGTTGCGTGCAGATGTAGCGGATTTCCGACTTTCCGATCGAATCGTTCAGGTGCATGGCGCCGCCGCCGGTCACCATAAATATGTGGCGCACGCCCCAGCCGGTCAGCCGTTTCACGATGTAATCGGAGAGTTTAATCATTGGGCCGGCACTCCCTCCGGGTTGTGGCTCGCGAACCATTTCTCGGTGCGGCGCACGGCGGACGCCAGCGATACCGATTCCCGCAGCCCCATTTCCCGCTGTGCACGCGCGGTACAGGGAACGTAGCGTTCGCGGCCGGCGCCGGGTTCCGGCCGGAGTTTGATTTCGACCCCGCATGCGCTGCGCATGCCGGCGACCGTGGAAGCAATCTCCGCAATCGTGAAGTCGCGAGCCGATCCCACGTTGTAGGGCCTCCCCGGCTCTCCTTGCGCCAGAATCGTCCACAGCCAGATCATGAGGTCGGCGGCGTACAGGTACGACCGGACCGGCGTGCCATCGCCTGTAATCCGGATGGGCCGCCCCTGAAGCGAGTCCCGAATGAAGTTTCCGATCGCGAAGTGCGCATCGAGCTGCATGTACGGCCCTACGAAGGCGAAGCCGCGCGCGATCTTGGTCTCCAGGCCGAAGCTCTTCCGGTAAATGGCGCAGAGCAGTTCAGCTATGCGCTTGCCCTCGCCATACGCGGACCCGGGATCCATGGTGTCGGGCGCGCCCGTGTAGGTTTCCGGCACGCGCGGCAGGTCCGGCGGCTGTTTCCCGTAAACCGCGCCGGAACTCGCCAGAAGGAATTTCCGTGCGCCGCAGGCCACCGAGAAATCCAACACGCGCCGGGTGCCCTCGACGATGGTGTCCAGCATGTCCAGCGGCCGGTCCCGATTGAGTAACGCGCTGGCGTCCGTGGCGGCGTGCATGACATGCGAAAAGTGACCCTCGGGAAAGGCGAACGATCTGACATCGCCGGTGTGCAGACGAATCGCGGGATGATTCGCCAGGCGCGGAACGCGTGCGCGGAAGCGGTCCGGATCGCGCGTCAGCACGGTCGCCGATGCGCCGAGATCCAGCTTTTCGTTCGCCCAGAGAAAGCTCTCCAGGATCCAGCAGCCGAAGAATCCGGTGCCGCCGGTGAGGAATAGCGCGGCCGAGCGCAATTCGTCCCAAACTGGGGCCGTGTGGGCGAGCACGTGGTCGAGGTCCTGCGCCAGGGGGTTTAGCATACCGCCAGGCTGCGGGCCGCCAGTTCGCGGACGCCGTGCAGCGCCTCCACCATGTAGTCCAACATGGACTCCGAAAGCCCTGGATATACACCCACCCAAAAAACCTGGTTCATGGCAAAATCGGTGTTCCGGAGATCGCCGGCGGTGCGGTGCGCGATGCCCTGGTACGCGGGCTGCCGCACCAGATTGCCGGCGAACAACAGCCGCGTGGCAACCCGTTTTTCTTGCATGAGCCGCTGCACCTGGGTGCGTGAGAAGGGCGCGCCGGGTCGCACAGCGATGGGGAAACCGAACCAGCTCGGATCGGAGTCCGCGGTGGCTTGGGGCAGAATGAAGAATTCCTCGAGATCCTGCAAGGCTGCGTGCAGCAATCTGAAGTTGCGCCGCCGGCTCTCGACGAATGCCGGCAGCTTGGATAGCTGCGCCAGTCCCACGGCCGCCTGCATATCGGTGGCCTTCAGGTTGTAGCCGATGTGGGAATAGGTGAACTTGTGGTCATAACCGCACGGCAGGCCGCCCAATTGCCAATCGAATCGCTTGCCGCAGGTATTATCCTTGCCGGGCTCGCACCAGCAATCGCGGCCCCAATCGCGGAAGGATTCCACCAGCGTTTTCAGTAACGGCTGGCCGGTCAGCACCGCGCCGCCCTCGCCCATGGTGATGTGATGTGCCGGATAAAAGCTGACGGTCGCCAATTGCCCGAAGGTACCGACATGGCGCCCCCGGTACGTGCTGCCGAGCGCATCGCAACAGTCTTCCACCAGCCATAAATCGTGCTTGCGCGCGAAGGCCGAAACCGCGTCGAGATCGAACGGGTTGCCCAGTGTATGCGCCAGCACGATAGCGCGAGTGCGGCTGCTGAGCGCCGCTTCCAGGCGGCTTACATCGATGTTGTAGGTAGGAACCGTAATATCGACGAAGACCGGCGTGAGCCCGTTTTGGATAATCGGGTTGACCGTGGTCGGAAAGCCGGCTGCCACCGTGATGACCTCGTCTCCCGGCTGCAAGCGCCGATCGCCGAGTTTGCGGGAGGTCAGTGCGGAGATTGCAACCAGGTTGGCGGAAGATCCGGAATTCACCAGCATGGCGTGGCGCAATCCCCAGAACTTTGCGAACTCCTTCTCGAAGCGATCCGCGAAACGGCCCGTGGTCAACCAGAAATCGAGAGAGGCGTCCACCAGGTTGGTGAGTTCGTGGTCGTCGAAGACGCGGCCGGCGTAAGGTACGGCAGACCTGCCCGGTTCGAAGCCGCGGTCGGGGAATGCCGCCTGGTAGTATTCGCGAACCAGGAAGAGAATCTGTGCGCGTAAGCGCTCGGCGTCGGTTAATGGAGTTTCTACCATCGGCATGCTCGATTCAGGCTACGGCGGCCGCGGAGAACGGCCTTGACCAAGTCAGGTCGCGGCGTAGACGACCTTCGGCCACCAGCCCGACCAGCGTTTTCAGGCGGATGAAGCGCTCACGCTGAAATTCCGGCCGGTTTGCCCCGGCGAGTTCCAGCCCGGAAGCCAGATCGGCAATGCTTTGCTCCAGGCTCACGGACGGCTGGTGATGCGGAGCGAGCCGGCGAAACAACTCAAAGCTCACTTTGTAAGAGCGCTTGTCCGGCTGAGCATCCTTATTGATCCGGATGGAGGTCCCGGGAATCAGTTCCGCCACGGCCGCCGCCAGATCTTTCACCTGATAATTCCACGCGTCGCTGCCCGCGTTGACAGCCAGGAATGGACCGCCCGCTTCGTCGGGACGCGCGACCGCCCAATCGATGGCCCTGGCCATGTCCCGCACGTCGATGAGAGGCCGCCATGGCGAGCCGTCGCTGAGGATGCGGATTTCCCGGTCCTGGACCGCGCTGGCCACGAAGTCGTTCAGCACCAGGTCCAGACGCAGCCGCGGGCTCATCCCGCAGGCCGTGGCGAAGCGCAGGCAAGTGACGGTGAAATTGCGATCGGCCAATTCGGCCAAGCCGCCTTCCGCGGCTAGCTTGGACTTGGCATAAGCGGTAAGAGGATTGACGGTCGATTGCTCGGTGCGCGCGCCATCTTCGGCGAATCCGTAAACGCTGCATGAAGACGCAAACACGAAGGATCGCACGCCGCTGCGCTTGGCTTTGGCGGCGAGTGCCACGGTCGCCTCATGATTCACTTGCGCCGTGATGTCGCCGAAGGCATTCCCGATGGGGTCGTTCGAGATGCCTGCCAGATGGACCACGCCGGTGAAGCCTGCCAGTTGGCGTTCCTGCAGATCCCGCACGTCTGCGAGAATCTGTTCGACTTGCACGTCCGGGCACGCATCCGGATTCAGCAGGCAGCCCGCGAAGTAACCAGCATCCAGGCCGCATATGCGCGCCGCTGCGTGGCTGGCGCGCAATTGCCCCACTACGCCGGGCCCCACATACCCCAAGTTTCCGGTGACCAGCACATTCATACGGCGATGGCCTCCCGCTGGCGCGTCCATACCGCCCAGGGCGCCTCGCCGCTGTTCCAAAGCTCGTTCAGTAGTTTGTGCTCGCGATAAGTGTCCATGGCGAAGAAGAACCCGTGGTGCTGGTAAGCCATCAATTGACCCTCGGCGGTAAGGCGCTCCAGGGGTTCGCGCTCCAGAATGCAATCGTCGCCGCCCAGATAGTCGAACACCCTCCGGTTCATCACGAAAAACCCGGCGCTGGTCCAGTGATCGGCGCGCGGTTTCTCCATGAAATTGCGCACGTGCGCGCCATCGCTCGCGAGGTCCAGAATGCCGAATCGGGAAGTGGGGCGTACCGCGGTCACCGTGGCCAGTTTGCCGTGGCTCTTGTGAAAACGCAGCACGCGCGCGATGTCGAGGTCGGTCACGCCGTCACCGTAGGTGAGCATGAAGGTATCGCCATCGATGTATTTCTTGATGCGCGCGACGCGCCCTCCCGTCTGGGAGTCCTGCCCGGTGTCCGCCAGCGTCACCCGGAAATCGCGCTCGGGATAGAAGCCGTCGTACTGAAATTTGAACTTCTGGCCGAGGCAAATGGTGAAGTCGTTGTTCATCGCGTCATAATTCAGGAAATATTCCTTGATCATGTTGCCGCGATAGCCCAGGCAAAGGACGAAGTCGCGGAAACTGTGGTGCGCATACAGTTTCATGATGTGCCAGAGAATCGGCTTGCCGCCGATTTCAACCAGCGGCTTCGGTCGAAACTCGGTTTCCTCCCGGAGACGAGTACCCAAACCACCACATAGAATCACAATCTTCACTACGCGCCTCCTCGTTCGATCCAGATCCAGGGCTTCTTAATTACAAATAGATATTAAGGTATGAATATGATTATTACCCGTCCGCAAATAATAGGAAACGTTTACTTTAGTTACTACGCATCGTGGCAGCGGGCGGTCCCGAAGCCCTGCCGAACCTCCGTTTTCCTCGGAATCGTTCAAAATGATACAAATGATGCGCGGAGTCGAGCGCCCGGCACCCCGGCCGCGCAGGGCGGGCGGAGCACTTCCATCAAGCGGATTGGGATGTTACGGTGGAAGGTACGCAATCGAACGATTTTCAAGTCTGCGTTGCGCCATTTGGGGGGAATCGCATGATCGAAGAACACGAGTTCAAGAAGCACGCACACGAAGCCTTGACAACCTTGCAGGGAGATCTGGTCCTGGCCGGCGACGACTACGGTTTCGAATCCAGTCTGCAGGGCGGAGCGATCGCCATTTCTTTCGACCGGCCGCCGGGTAAATTCACAATTTCCCCCGAAGCCGGCGTCCGCCAACTCAAGGTGACCCTCGGAGCCCGCGCCTATAAGCTCGATTGGGACATCGTCGAGAACACCTTCGTCCACACCGAGACCGGCCAGACCTTAAAGGAACTGGTGGAGCAAGCCATCAGTAAACACCTCAAGCGGGACGTAGAGCTCTAGCCGCGCCGCGCGATGTATCCCCCGGAACAGGATCGCGCCGATCTGGGCCGCTTCGGATACGCCCAGGAACTATTCCGCGGCATGGGCGGCTTTTCGAACTTCGCCATCTCCTTTTCCATCATTTCAATTCTCACTGGGGCGGTCACGCTGTTCGGTTACGGCCTTGAAATGGGCGGGCCGTTGGAGATGACGCTCGGCTGGCCCTTGGCCACTGTTTTCACGCTGGTGGTGGCCGCCAGTATGGCCGAGTTGTGTTCGGCCTATCCCACTGCGGGCGCCACCTATCACTGGGCGGCGGACCTGGGCGGCAAAGGGTGGGGCTGGCTGGTGGCCTGGCTGAACATCCTGGGGCTGATCGCCGCGCAGGCCGGCATCAACTATAGTTGCGCGCAGTTCATCCTTCCATTTCTGAATCTGCCTTCCACGCCCTTCGTCCTCTTCGCGATGTTCAGCTTCATCCTACTCACCCAGGGGCTTCTGAATCATTACGGAATCCGCCTGGTTGCGATCTTGAACGATTGCAGCGTGACGGTCCATATCGCGGGCGTGGCCGTGGTCGTGCTGGCGCTCTTCTTTCTGGCGCCCAAACAACCCGTGGCATTCCTTTTTGAAGCGGCAAACAGCAACGGACGCTCGCCTTACTGGTGGGCCTTCGTGCTGGGCCTCCTGCAGGCGCAATGGACTTACACGGGCTTCGACGCCTCGGCGCACATGGCGGAGGAAACCCACGACCCCAGGCGGAGGGCCCCATGGGGAATCGTGCTCTCGGTGGCGGTTTCCGGCGTGGCGGGCTACTTCCTGCTGCTGGCTCTGACGCTGGCCATCCATAGCATTCCCGCGGTGCTGGCGGCCAAAGACGCGCAGGGCAACCAGATTCCGGCGGTCATCGCGATCCTGCAACAGGCGCTGGGCGCCAAGGCGGGCAACGCCATGGCGGCCCTGGCGTCCATGGCCATGTGGTTTTGCGGCGTAGCGTGTATCACCTCGGCGTCGCGCGCGCTCTATTCGCTCGCCCGCGACCACGGCACGCCGCTCGCGGAACAGGTGCGCTGGGTAAGCCCGCGCCACGGTACGCCCGCCCCGGCCATCTGGCTGATCGTGGCCGCTTCGATGGCCGCCATGCTCTGGACCAAGGCGGTGCCGGTGGTGACCTCGCTCAGTACGGTGGCGCTATATCTTGCTTATACGATTCCCATTGCGCTGGCCTGGCGCGCCCGGCGGACGGGCTCGGATTGGCCCAGCCACGCGGTTTGGAGTCTGGGGCGATTCGGTGCGCCGCTGAATCTGGTGGCCGTGCTGTTCGCGGCTTTCATTTGCGTAGTTCTGGTGATGCCGCCCAATGAACTGGCCGGGAAAACGCTGGCGGGCCTGCTGGCAGGGCTGGGCTTGTTATACGTGGCGGTAGTGCGGAAGAGGTTTAAGGGGCCGGAGTGGAGCCGGCACGGCGGCCAAGCGGCGCCCGCGGGCTCGCGCGGTGGAGAGACTTAAACCAGCACGCCTTTAATCCAGCCGGGGATAAGCTCCGGGCCGCCTTCAAGCGCACGGGTGCCTGCAATGTTGTCGCGGAATCCCGTCCGTGGCCGCGCCTGACTGGTTGGGATCGTCTGCGCTTTAGTTGGTTTCCAAGCTCTCCGCCGGATCGCCGGGCAACTCCGGGACGTCCTCTTCGCTGGGGAGGAATATGATGGGGTTCGCTATCTCCTCCGCCTGGTGGTAGTCCATCGGTCCCCCGTTCCGCGGGTGGCGCCCCAGGCATTGCGACATGGTTTCCGCCCACAGGTCCTGGCGTTCCTGAATCATCCGCTCCAGCACGGCCGGGTCCCTGTCCCAACACATTTTGGGACGGTTCTCCTGCCACTGTTGGAGAATCTTTTCGCCTTGTGGGTTCAGTGGCATCCGCCTTTATAGTCGGCTCTTTTGCGGGCGTTGGCAAGGGGGCTGCCTCCGCGGCAACATCGAAGCTTCCGGCCGCCCGGCTAACAGCACACAGACCGGCGAATGCGAGTCAACTACCCTACGCGAAGTGCAAGACTTCCCCACTACCCGTGCCGGATCACCAGCACGTCCCCATCCTTCACGATGTATTCCTTGCCTTCCAGGCGCAACATGCCTTTTTCACGCAGGCCCGCGTACCCTCCCAGGTCCACCAGCGACTTCCAGTTTACGACTTCCGCCCGGATGAACTTCTTCTCGAAATCCGAATGAATCGCGCCGGCGGCTTTCACCGCCGTGCTGTGGAAGGGAATGGTCCAAGCTCGGACTTCGTCTTCACCCGCGGTCAGGAACGACATCAGGCCCAGCAGCGCGTAAGTCGCCGAAATCAGCCGCTCGAGGCCGGATTCGCTCAGACCGTAACTGGCCATGTAGTCCTTCAGCTCATCGGCGGGGAGTTCGGCCAATTCGGCTTCCACCTTGCCGCAAATCGCGGCGACCGCCGTATGCTTGCGCCCGGCCAGCGCGCCCTCGCGGTATTCCCGCTCTTTGTCGTGCAGCTTCGGCGCGTCCGCTTCGCCCAGGTTCAATACGTAAAGCATGGGCTTTTGCGACAGGAACTGGAACCCGCGAATACGCTTCTCGTCCTCCGCGTCCAGATCCAACACGCGTAAAGGCTGGTTGGCATCTACCGCCGCCTTGCACTTCTGCAGCAGCTCGAATTCACGATCCAGTTCCGGATTTTTGATCTTCTTGCGGTCCTTGTCCAGCCGTTCCAGCCGTTTCTCGATCACCACCAGGTCGCTCAGAATCAGTTCCGTCTCTACGTCTTCCAGATCCCGCAGCGGATCGAGGCTGCCCTTCTCGTGCGGGATGGTATCGTCCTCGAACAGGCGCAACACCTGCGCGAAGGCGTCCACCACGCGCAAGCTGGCGACGTAGCTCGCGTCGCGCAGGCTCTCCTTCGAGATCGCCGGCATATCCACGTATTCCACGGCGGCGTGCGTGACTTTCTTGGGTTCGAACAGTTTGGCGAGTTCCTCCAGGCGCCGGTCGGGCACCTTGGCCACGCCCACGTGCACAGCGGTCGAGCCGATGCGCGTCTCCTGGTGTGCGCCTGTGAGGATGGTGAATAACGATGTCTTGCCTACCATGGGTAGGCCGATGATGGCGGTTTTCATATTTTGTAGGGCAGGCCTCCAGGTCTGCGCGGGTCGCTTAGAGAGGCACGTCCGTCAGGCTGAGTATCTCTTCGATGATGCGGTCGCCCAAGTCGGATCGTCGTTGTGCCAGCGCGGTACGCGTGGAGACCATCACGCGATGGCCGAAGACCGGTGCAGCCAGGCGCTTCACGTCATCCGGGATGGCGTACTCGCGTCCTTCCAGGAGCGCCAGCGCCTGGACCGCGCGGAACAGCGCTTGCGAGCCGCGCGGGCTGACCCCCAGCGTGAGCGATTCATGCGCGCGTGTCTTCTCGACAATGGCCAGCATGTAGTCGACCAGCGACTCCTCCACCGTCACCCGCTGCACCGAGGCCTGTAGCCGTATGATGTCGTCGCCCGAAAGCACCGGACGCACGGCGTCACCCGCGGCCATTTCGAAATTGCGCAGGATTTCGCGCTCACTCGCGGAGTCCGGATAGCCGATCCGCAGCCGCATCAGGAAGCGATCCATTTGCGACTCGGGCAGCGGGTAGGTGCCGTGGTGTTCGACCGGGTTCTGGGTGGCGATCACCATGAAGGGCCGCGGCAGCAAGTGCGGCCGGCCGTCGATCGTCACCTGGCTCTCGTTCATGGCTTCCAGCAACGCCGATTGCGTCTTGGGCGTGGTGCGATTGATCTCGTCGGCCAGCAGGAAATTGGTGAAGACCGGTCCCGGCTTGAATTCGAACGCCTCGGAATGCGCGTTGTAAATGGTGACGCCCAGTACGTCGCTGGGCAGCATATCACTGGTGAATTGCAGGCGATGGAATCCGCAGGCCACTGCCCGCGCCAGCGACTGTGCCAGCGTAGTCTTGCCCACGCCGGGCACGTCTTCGATCAACAAGTGGCCGCGCGCCAACAGGCAGACCAGCGAAAGCCGCACGACTTCGGGCTTCCCCCGGATTGCCGATTGCACGGCCCTGTCCAGATCGGCTAGCCTGGAGAGCAACTGGGGCGCAAAAGGAACCGGCGGAGCGAGCATGGTTTCCCGCTGCGGCATTCATCGTTATTGTAGCGCAGCCAATGGCGTGCGCTCCCGCGTGCCCGCGGCCAGCTTTATTGGGGCGCGCCCTCTGAGCTATCCTGGACCTTATGCCGGTGCTGATCTCCCTGCTGCGCGGTGTGAACGTCGGCGGCCACCGCCAGGTGAAGATGGAAGATCTGCGGTCGATTTACGAGTCCCTCGGGTTCAAGGACGTTCAGACGTATATCAACTCCGGCAACGTCCTGTTCAAGACCGTGGCGCGCGATCCGGGCCGCCTCCGGCGGCGCATTGAAGACGCTATTGAGAGCGCCTGCGGCTTTCGTTCGGATGTCGTCCTGCGCACGCCCGCGGATCTGAAGGATGTGATAGACCGCAACCCGTTCGCCGCCCGCCCGGATCTGGATGCTCGTAAGCTGGCCATCCATTTTCTGGCGAACGAACCCAACGCGGAAGCGCGCCGGCGCGCCGCGGCCATCGACCCCTCCCCGGAGGAGTTGCATGTCCACGCCCGCGAACTCTATATCTACTACACAAACGGCATGGCGCGCCCTAAACTATCGCTCACGGCGATCGAAAAGGCCCTCCAAACCTCCGGCACCAGCCGCAATTGGAACACGGTGCGGAAATTGTTAGAAATGGCCGGGCAGCTGTAGTGGCTGGGCTACCCTTATTGTAAGATCGAACGGACGCTATGCATAATTTACGTCACCGGACGCGTCATACAATCTGAATTCGCTGTGTTTTCTGCGATTTACGGGTTTGGCAGACCAGGTGCTTTTCTTCCATTGCCAAGGAGGAAGACTCATGTTCAAACCCAGCAGACTCGCTGTAATTCTCGGATTGGCGGGCGCCCTGGCGGGGCTGCCGTCCGTAATGGTGGCGCAGCAGGAAGGCACAAAGGACTCGGATGCCGGCGTGGCCGAGGCCATCCGCTTCCAAAGGGCCGAAGATGCCGCGGCGGCGCGGCAAGCCCGTGTCGGGGCGGCGCCTAAGAACGAATCGAATTCCGCTGACCGCATGGCCTCGGAGCCGGCGGCCCCAGCCAGGAAGGACTCGGAGGGCGGGGGCGTGGCCGCTGCTGTCCGCTTCCAAAGAGCCGAAGACGAGGCTGCCGCACGGCAGGCACGCATCGAGGCCGGCGAAAACGGGCAGCAATCCGCCGATCGTTCCATGACCCAATCGAAGCCCGAATCGAAAACCAAAACCAAGGCGCCGAAGAACGCAATGGCGCGCAAGGCTTCGCCGCCGCGCAATTCGCAATAGCCACGAGGTCAGCCGCTTTGACTTAGACTGGGGGATATGAGCGATCCTCTAGCCTATTTGGGAGAGCAGTTGGAATCCTGGAAGCGGACCGGCACGTATCAGCGGCTTCGCGTTCTGGAGTCGGAGAGCGCCGCCGAATCGCGCTTCGACGGCAAGGACGTGATTAACCTCGCGTCCAACAATTATCTGGGATTAACGACGCATCCCAAACTGCGCGAAGCCGCACTCGAAGCCACCCGCCGGTACGGCGTGGGATCGGGCGCGGTGCGTACGATTTCCGGCACGATGACGCTGCACATGCAGCTCGAGGAGCGCATCGCGCGTTTCAAGAATGTAGAAGCGTGCGTGGTGTTCCAATCCGGATTTGCAGCGAACGCCGGAACGGTGGCTGCCGTTCTCACCCCTGAAGACCATATCATTTCCGACGAGTTGAATCACGCCAGCATCATTGATGGATGCCGGCTTTCGCGCGCCAAGATCCACGTTTTTCCGCACAAAGATACCGCGGCCGCCGGGCAGAAACTGGCCGCACTCGACGGCCAGCCGGGGCGCAAGCTGCTGATCACGGATGGCGTATTCTCCATGGATGGCGATATCGGGCCTCTGCCCGGCCTGGTGGAGGCGGCGGAGAAGCATGGCGCCATCATGATGGTGGACGATGCGCATTCCTCCGGCGTGCTGGGGCGCAACGGGCGCGGCACGATCGACCATTTCGGGCTTCACGGGCGCGTGCATATCCAGGTGGGCACGTTATCGAAAGCCATTGGTGTGCTGGGCGGATACGTGTGCGGCAGCCGGAACTTGATCGAGTTTCTATATCATCGGGCGCGGCCGTTCCTGTTTTCGACGTCGCACCCGCCGGCGGTCGCGGCTTCCTGCATAGCCGCCTTCGATGTGCTGGAGGAGGAGCCGGAGCGCATCCAGAAACTTTGGGACAACACGCGGTATTTCAAACAGGGGCTGGCCGGGTCGGGCTTCAACACCGGCGTCAGCGAAACCCCCATCACGCCAGTGATTGTGGGCGAAGCGCGCATAGCGCATGCCCTGTCGGCGGAACTGTTCAAGGAAGGCGTGCTGGCAACCGGAATCGGCTTTCCGACAGTACCTGAAGGCAAAGCGCGGGTCCGTACCATCGTGACCGCAACGCACACCCGCGCGGAACTCGACCGGGCGCTGGAGGTGTTTGAGCGGGTGGGGAAAAAGCTCGGAATTCTAGGCTGACCTGGCCAGTGCCAGCGCGGCTGGTTTTCGCCGGCGCTCAGCCCGGCACAAGCGGCAGATGCGGCAGTAGCTGACCTTGACACCGGTGGATGAGCGGCGCGTGCGCACGTGAAAGAATTCCCGCGCGGCGTACCATTGCTCACCGCAGGCTTGGCAGGTGCGCCGCGGCGGACAATCGGGGCGCTGCGCGAGCTGCTGGCGAAGCTTTTCCCAGGTCAGCCGTTTACGTGCACGCCAGTGCTGCCAGCGTTCGCGGGTATGCGCGACGAAGGCCGCGGCGCGTTTGCGTTGCTCGCGCCGGAAGTCGTCCGAGGAGCGCGCCTCGCGCCACGAGAGTTGCAGGCCAAGCCGGCGCCGGTACGCGGTAACGGTTTTTTGCGCGAGGCCCCATTGCCGGGCAACGGCTGCGCTGGGGACCAGGCGCCCTTCGCCGAGCAGGAAGTGTTCGAACTCGCCGCGCCGCGACGGATCGAACCGGCAGGCATGGCGCGCGCGTTCCTTGATCGCGGGATTGCCGAGGCCATGCCGGCCCATCATCTTGCTGATGGAATCCTTGGTACGCCCAGGCAGCAGGCTCATCACGGCAATGAACGAAGCGCTGAAGCCGTAATCCTGGGTGAAGGCCGTCAGCTTTTTCAATTCGGGAAAGGTCCACGGCTTCACTTCCCGGCCCGGGAAAGAGCCATTCAGCACGCCGGCGCGTTGCAATCTCTTGCGCTGATTGTTGATAGCGGCGCGCGTCTTGCCGGCGATCTCCAGATCCGGCAGCGGCTTATGCAACTGCACGATTTGATCGACCAGCGATTCCAACTGCGTTTTGGTCCAACGGTTTCCAGGCATCCCACTCCTTTAAGGATAGTGCCGGAGCGCGCTGACGGGAATACAGGCGAGCGGGTATTTTCAGAGTTGCGAGGATACCAGTGCCGGGGAGCCGTGCGCGGACTCCGGCGCGGCTTCGAGAGGCGCCAGGTTGCCGGCCGAATCGAATTCGATCTCGTGCGGCGGCGTCACGATTTCGAGCAAAGGATGGCGCTCGATCGCGGCACGCAGGTTCTCGCTCATGGCAAGCTGCGAAAGCTCCTGCGAATTGCGGATCCATCCGATGGTGACTTCGCGCGCGTCGAACTTGCCGGCTGTGGGGGCGATGGCTTCCAGGCACTCCCGGTCGGTGGGATAGTGGATCGGGGTGCGGATCGCGGAGGGCGTCGAGGCGGTTAGGGAATTCACGCGCGTGGGCACCCAGTCAATGCGCTTGACCAGCCGATCGGTAGTGATGTCCGCCATGCCGATGCCGACCGCATTGTTATAGGTGAGATTGCTCAGATCGCGTACGAAAATGCGCTCGATGCGGGGCGTATCGGGCCAGGGATTGTAATCGCCCATCACGCTGCGGTTCACCACCTTGGTATCCATGCCGGCGCCGCTGATGTTCTTGCCGATTTCGTCGACGATCAGGAGATCGAGGTCCATGGGGATGCGGCCCATCCACGATTTTGCCAGCGCCAGCAGTTCCTCTTCGCGCTGCTCCATGCCCTCCACCGGCACCGCTTCGAGTTTGGCGGTGTTGTGGTGAGCGTCTTCCAGGATCGCCAGTCCGCCCAGGATCTTGCCGGATTCAAGCACAGTGCGGCCGATGGCGCGGATAGTGTTTTCGAGGCCCAGCTTGTAAGCATACGTGTGATAGTGCTGTGCGCCGGCAAATTTGCCGAGCCCGATGGCGATCATCTTGAACAGGCCGCTTTCGATCTTGCCCATGAAATCGGTGTGCCATTTCACGCGGCCACAGAGCAGGACGCCATCGCTTTCGTAAGCGTTGCGGTCCATATATGTCTGGATGCCCTGGGGCGTTTTGCCGAGCGGCACCACGTCGAGGGAACTGCGCACCGGGCACCCGATAGTCTGCTCGATGATGCCGTAGTGGGCGAGCACGTCGGCCTGCCCCTCGGCCGTGGCGGCCCCATGACTGCCCATGGCTGGAAAGACGAAGGGTCGCATGCCCTGCGACTTCCAGTACTGGACGGCGGCGCGCGCGATGGTGGCGATATTGGCGATACCGCGGCTACCCACGCCGAGGGCCACGCTGGAGCCGGGCTTGAGGCGCGCGGCGAATCCGGAATCGTGAAGCTGGCGATGGACTTCGGCGGCTACATCCGGGATGCGGCGGTCGGGAAAATGCTGGCGTACCAGGAAAAGGCGGGGAAATTGCATGGCTTTATGGTAGCAAAGGTGGCCGAATTCCCGGCCGGAACGACGCGCCGGAAATATCTTGAACGTGTTCAGATTGTCCTTGACACATCGCCCCATCTTGCCCTAATCTGGAGTTGAACACGTTCAAGTTGAACGTGTTCAGAAAGAGAGGACGGGATGTATATCGTGACGGCGTACGGCATTTACCTGGCCATCAGCCTGGGTCTGACGGTTTGGGTGGCCAGAACTCTGGAGCGCAACGGGCGGGTTTTCCTGGTGGAGGCGTTTCAAGGCAACGCGGAGCTGGCGGACTCGGTGAACCGCTTGCTGGTTGTGGGATTCTATCTGATCAATGTCGGATATGTGACATTGGCTTTGAGCACCTCGAGCGATCCGGGGAGCACGCGCGCGGCGATGGAACTGCTTTCCGGCAAGATCGGCGTCGTGCTGCTGGTGCTGGGCTTGATGCACTTCTTCAATCTCTACCTCTTTCACCGCCTGCGGAAGCGCGGCCAGGAGCGCTCCGACCGGCGCGTCCATGGGGGAGGCGCCTGGAGTCCGGAGGGCGCGCCGCTGGGCAAGGTGCTCGAATAATGAACGCTAAGAGCGCGGAGACGCGCGCGCGCATCCTGGATGCGGCCATGGAACTGTTCCGGCGGCAGGGGTTCGAAGAAACCACCATGCGCGAAATCGCCGCCGGAGCGGGCATGGCGACCGGCGCCGCATATTACTACTTCGACTCGAAAGACGCCATCGCCCTGGCCTTCTACGACCAGTCGCAGCAGGATCTGGAACCGTTGATCGAACAGGCGCTGGCAGGTGGGAAGCATCTGAAAGACCGGCTCGTCGCGCTGCTGGAGGCGAAGTTGCGCTATTTCGAACCGAACCGCCGCCTCCTGGGGGCGTTGGCGGCGCACGCCGATCCCGCCCATCCCATTTCGCCGTTCAGCGCGCGGACGCGAGAGATCCGGGAGCGGGACGTGGCTTCGTTCGTACGAATTCTCGAAGCCGGCGGCACGCAGACGCCGCGCGATCTGGAGCCGCACCTGCCTCGGATTCTATGGATGTACCAGATGGGCCTGATCCTTTTTTGGATTTACGACCGTTCGCCGGCCCAGGCACGGACGCACACCTTGATCCGGAAGAGCGCCGCGATCGTGGAGCGCCTGGTGCAGGCGGCGGCGTTTCCCCTCCTGCGTCCGGTAAGGCGAATGGTAGCGGACCTCATGCAGACTGTGATGGAAGAATCTTGACGCCCGCCCGAATTTCGAAGCGAAGCCGTTTTGCCGGCTACCGAGCTGTGTCCCCCGATCCGGCCACCGGGCTCGGACCTCCATAAAAAGGAGTACATCATCCCGCTAAAGCTGTGCCATAATGGCTGATTCATAAACATGGGCGACGATAAAGGGATTAGCCGTAGAGCGGTCATGCTCGGCTCGGCATTGCTGCCGGCGCTGGGTGTGGCTGCCGCGCAAACCTCCAAGACTGTCGTAATTTCCAGCGCCAACGGCGAGCGTGCCTGCGCGCGGGCCATGGAGGTTCTGAAATCGGGCGGCGACACCCTGGACGCGGTGGTCGCGGGCGTCAACATCAACGAAGAGGACCCCGAGGATACGTCCGTGGGCTACGGCGGACTTCCGAATGAAGAGGGCGTCGTAGAACTGGATGCCTGCGTCATGCACGGGCCGACGCGCCGGGCGGGGTCGGTAGCCTCCATTCGCGGGAACAAGACGCCTTCAAAGATTGCCAAGCTGGTGATGGAGCAGACCGACCACGTCATGCTGGTGGGCGCGGGCGCCGGGAAGTTCGCCAGGGAGATGGGATACCCGGAAGAGGATCTGCTGACCGCCAAATCAAGGATGGCGTGGCTCGCCTGGAAAATGTCGCTGCGCGATCCGGACGGACATAGTAATTGGGGGCCGGGTCTGGACGCGCCCAAGCCGAAAACCATGTCCCTGCTGCGGCAGATGTTCCCACAGGCGGACGAGGAAACCCTTACCTGGGCATGGGAAATGGCTGTCCACCCCACGCACGGCACGATCAACTGCCTGGCGCGCAACGCCAAAGGCGAGATGTCCGGTGTCACCACCACCAGCGGCCTGGCCTGGAAGATTGCGGGCCGCGTCGGAGATTCGCCGATAATCGGCGCGGGATTGTATTTGGATCAGGACGTGGGCGGGGCCGGTTCGACGGGGCGCGGCGAGGAAAATATTCGCATCGCCGGCGGGCACACGGTCATCGAAAATATGCGGCACGGCATGACGCCGCGCGAAGCTTGCCTGGATGCTCTGAAACGGGTTGCGCGAAACTTCGATAATGACATGGCGCGCCTGGAAAAAATAGACCTGAACTTTTACGCGCTACGCAACGATGGCGAGTATGCCGGCGCATCATTGTGGAACGGGGATATACGCGCGGGCAAGCTCAGACCCGCACACTTTGCGGTCAACGACGGCGGCGGCGCCAGCCGTCTGGAGACCAGCGTGTATCTATTCGAACGAAAAGGTTAATTCCGGAACGGAAACCTTAAGTTCGCGGCCCAGGGTTGGATTAGAATAGCAGTTCGTCTAACGAATGGCTCAGATCTTTCATCACAGTACGAATACCTTCTCGCGCATCACCATCTATGGCGCGGTATTCGGTATCGGATTTCTAACGTGGTGTTTCGCCACGCTCGACCGGTCGGGCTATGAAACGCGCCAGGGGGAAGTGCGCGCGCAACCCATTCCGTTCAGTCACGTGCACCACGTGGCGGACGATGGCATCGACTGCCGGTATTGTCACACGACCGTGGAAACCTCCAACACCGCAAATATTCCTCCCACTAAGACCTGCATGAACTGCCATTCGCAGATCTGGAATACGGCCCCGATGCTGGAGCCGGTGCGCGAGAGTTTTCGCACCGGGGCTTCCATCGAATGGACGCGCGTCCACGATCTGCCGGATTATGTCTATTTCAATCACAGCATTCATGTGAATAAGGGCGTGGGCTGTGAAACCTGTCATGGACGCGTGGATAAAATGCCGTTGATGTACCAGGCGAATTCGTTGCAGATGCAATGGTGTCTCGACTGCCATCGGAATCCCGAGCGGCACGTGCGGCCACGTTCCGAAGTGTTCACCATGGGGTACGAACCGAAGGAAGACCAGGAGACCCTGGGGCGCCGGCTGGTGGCCGAATACAAGATCCAGGATCCACGCGCGCTGACCAGTTGTTCCACTTGCCACCGCTAAAAGCAGAAGATGAGCGAACCTAACAATCCGTTGAACGTGTTCGGGGACTCCGGGCATCACCACCACGACGACGAAACGCCGCAGCCGGCTCACAAGCTCGATCTGCCCGGCGTGCGCGCGCTGCTGGAGAAGTCCCACGGGAAGGAATACTGGCGCAGCCTGGAGGATCTGGCTCAAACGGACGCGTTCCAGGATCTGATGCATCGCGAATTCCCGCGCTATGCCTCGGAATGGGAAGACGGCGACAGCCGCCGCAACTTCATCAAGCTGATGGGAGCCTCGCTGGCGCTTGCGGGATTGACCGCATGCACGCGGCAGCCCACCGAGCTGATCGCACCTTACGTCCGGCAGCCCGAGGAGTTGGTGCCGGGGCGCCCGCTGTTTTTCGCGACGGCCATGCCGCTAGCCTCAAGCTCCGCCGGATTGCTCGTGGAGAGCCACGAGGGGCGGCCCACTAAAGTAGAAGGCAACCCGGACCATCCCGGCAGCATGGGCGCCTGCGATGTGTACGGGCAGGCATCCGTGTTGGGTCTGTACGATCCGGACCGCTCGCAGGCGTTGACGCTGGAAGGCGAAATCCGATCCTGGGGCGCGTTTCTGGGCGCCGTGCAGCAAGCCATCAACCAGCAGAAGGGCAAGAAAGGCGCTGGCCTGCGGATTCTGACGGAGACGGTCACGTCGCCCACGCTGGCGAACCAGCTCAAGGAAACGCTGGCGGCGTTTCCGGCCGCCAAATGGCATCAGTGGGAGCCGGCCGGAGCGCATTCTTCGGCGGCCGGCGCGCGGCTGGCATTCGGACAGCCGGTCAACACGGTTTACGATCTAAGCGCCGCCACCGTGATCGTATCGCTGGATGCCGATTTCCTTTCTTCTGGCCCGGGCAGCCTCCGGTACGCCCGGCAATTCTCGGCACGCCGGCGGGTGCGCGGCGACCAAACGGAAATGAATCGGCTTTACGTGGTTGAGCCGATGCCGACTCCCACGGGCACGAAAGCCGATCACCGCATGCCCCTGCGCGCCGCCGAAGTGGAAGAGTTTGCCTGGAGCCTGGCCTCCTCGCTGGGCGCGGATACGGGTGGCCGCAAGGGCGCATCGACCCCGGCCGACAGTTGGATCGTACCGATTGTCCGCGATCTGCAGCAGCATAAAGGGTCCAGCGTGGTGATGGCGGGCGAGCAACAGAGCGCCGCGGTCCACGCCCTGGCGCATGCCATGAATGCCGCCCTCGAGAACGTGGGCAAGACCGTGATGTACACGGACCCGGTGGAAGCGCAGCCGGTGGACCAGGTGGCTTCGCTTTCCGGCCTGATTAAGGATCTGGACGCGGGTGCGGTAGATCTGCTGCTCATCCTGGGAGGCAATCCGGCTTACAACGTGCCGGTTGAGATCGGGTTCCGGGACCGGTTGCAAAAGGCCCCGCTACGCATCCATCTGAGCCTGTACGAGGACGAAACCAGCGAGCTCTGTCACTGGCACTTGCCCATGACCCACTACCTGGAGACATGGAGCGACTGCCGGGCGCACGATGGAACGGTTACGATCATGCAGCCTTTGATCGCGCCGCTCTACACCGGCAAATCCGCGCACGAAGTGCTGGGCATGCTGTCTGGTCAACTGGAGCGTACCTCGTACCAGATCGTGAAAGACTACTGGGCCAAGCAGCACACCGGCTCGGATTTCGAAGCCTGGTGGCGCAAAGCGGTGCACGACGGGGTCGTGGCTGATTCGGCGCTGGCTTCGAAAACCGTCGCATTGAAAGCCGGATGGGCCGCCTCGGCGCCGCCGCCGGCCAGCCCGCAGGGCTTGGAGGTGGTCTTCCGCCCGGATCCCGCCGTCTACGATGGCCGGTTTGCAAACAACGGATGGCTGCAAGAGTGGCCCCGGCCGATCACCCAACTGACCTGGGACAATGCGGCGATCTTCAGCCCGAAAACCGCCATGGAAAAAGGCGTGGTCTCGACCGATCTTGTGGAGATCGCCTACAAAGGCTACAAAATGCGCGCGCCCGTCTTCATTCAACCGGGGCACGCGGATGGCTCGGTGACGGTGCACCTGGGCTACGGAAGGACGCGATCCGGGCACGTAGGCACGCGCATCGGCTTCAATGCCTACGGGATGCGCACTTCCGCCGCGCTATGGCAGGACTACGGCTTGGACGCCCGCAAAGTCGGCAGCGATTATTTGCTGGTCTCGATTCAGGACTTTCACGCGCTGGATTCCGGGCGGCACACCATCGAGAAGGCCAATATCGCGGACTATCGCAAGAATCCGAACCTGATCCAGGAGGACTTCGAGCAGCCGCCGCCCGGTCTGACGCTGTACCCTGGATTTACTTACGACAAGTATGCCTGGGGCATGGCCATCGATTTGACCGCCTGCACCGGCTGCGGGGCGTGCGTGGTCGCCTGCCAGGCCGAAAACAATATTGCGGTGGTGGGCAAGGAAGAAGTCCATCACGGCCGGCATATGCACTGGCTGCGCGTGGATAGCTATTACAGCGGAGCTCCGGAGAATCCTGCGATCTATAATCAGCCCGTGCCTTGCATGCAGTGCGAGAACGCGCCATGCGAACTGGTGTGCCCGGTGCAGGCTACCAATCACAGCAGCGAAGGCCTGAACGACATGGTGTACAACCGCTGCGTGGGCACGCGCTACTGCTCCAATAACTGTCCGTATAAAGTGCGCCGCTTTAACTTTTTCCTGTTCTCGGATTTCAAGACGCCCAGCCTGAAACTGCAGCGCAACCCGGATGTGAGCGTGCGCAGCCGCGGCGTGATGGAGAAGTGCACCTACTGCGTGCAGCGCATTAACAAAGCTAAGATCGATTCCGAGAAGGAAGATCGGAAGGTGCGCGACGGAGAAATCCTGACCGCGTGCCAGGCTACGTGCCCAACCGAAGCGATCATTTTTGGCAATATCAACGATGCGAATAGCAGGGTGGCCAAGATGAAGGCCGAGAAGACGAATTACGGGCTCCTGGCGGATTTGAATACGAGGCCGCGAACCACTTACCTGGCCGCGCTGCGGAATCCTAACCCGGAGATTGAGGGCACTGGGAGGCCTGCGCAGGCATAGGCCCGCCGATTAGCTCAAAATGGCTGACGAAAGACAAATCGCAGACGAGTCGGGGCCGGCGCCGGTGATCGCTCCCGGCTACACCTTCGGCACGGTTACAGACCAGATCTCGTCCGTTGTGCTGACGCGCCGCACGCCGGTATTCTGGATCGCCTGTTTTGCGGGCGGCTTTGCCTTATTGCTGCTGTTCCTGTGGTCGCTCGTGCTGCTGCTGGCCAAGGGCGTCGGCATTTGGGGCATCAAGATCCCGGTGGGCTGGGGATTCGCCATTACGAATTTCGTGTGGTGGATTGGAATCGGCCACGCAGGCACCCTGATTTCGGCGATCTTGCTGCTGCTGAATCAAACCTGGCGCAACTCCATTAACCGGTTCGCCGAGGCCATGACGCTGTTCGCGGTAGCCTGCGCCGGTATGTTTCCGTTGCTGCACATGGGCCGGCCGTGGCTTTTTTATTGGATGTTTCCGTATCCCAACTCCATGGGTGTGCAGCCGCAATTCCGGAGCCCCCTGGTGTGGGACGTTTTCGCCGTTTCCACGTACGCCACGGTGTCGCTGCTGTTCTGGTTCGTGGGCCTGCTGCCCGATCTGGCCACTTTGCGCGACCGCACATCCAACCGCTTGGCGCGCGGGGTGTACGGCATTCTGGCGATGGGTTGGCGCGGGTCCGCCAAGCACTGGCAGAACCACGAAATGGCTTCTTTGCTGCTTGCCGGATTGGCCACGCCGTTAGTGCTCTCGGTACACACCGTAGTCAGCTTCGACTTCACGATCGCTATCGTGCCCGGCTGGCATAGCACCTTCTTCCCCCCTTATTTTGTGGCCGGCGCGATCTATTCCGGATTTGCCATGGTGCTGGTGCTGGCTATCCCGCTGCGGCACGTTTATGGTCTGGAAGGCCTGATCACCGACAAACACCTGGAGAATTCGGCAAAGGTCATGCTGGCCACCGGCTTGATCGTGGCCTACGCCTACATTCTCGAGACGTTCACGGCATGGTACAGCGGCAATGTCTACGAGAGCGCGGCGATCTGGCATCGCATGACCGGGCCGTACGCTTCAGTTTACTGGTGTCTGATCACCTGCAATATCGTGGCGCCGCAGATGCTGTGGTTCAAGAAGATGCGCACCACTCCGGTTTTGCTGTTTATCGCTTCCCTGATCGTATTGGTGGGCATGTGGCTGGAGCGCTATGTGATCATCGTTTCGAGCCTGGCCCAAGATTACCTGGTGTCCTCCTGGCGCGTCTTCCATCCCACGCGCTGGGATTGGGCCACCTATGTGGGCACCATCGGACTGTTCACGTTCCTCTTCTTCCTGTTTATCCGGTTGCTGCCGATGATCTCAATCTTTGAAGTGCGGACGCTGTTGCCGCAAGCCAAGGTCGAGGAGGAGACCCAAGGATGAAGCCTCCAATTTACGGTGTAATGGCCGAGTTCGACAATCCGACGTCGCTGGTCAATGCCGCCCGCGAGGCGCGCACCCGCGGCTACCGCAAATTGGACGCCTATTCGCCTTTTCCCATCGAGGCTTTGACCGAGGCGCTGCACTTGCCGAAGAGTAAGCTGCCATTGATTGTGTTGATCGGCGGAATTCTGGGCGGGCTGACCGGCTACCTGATGCAGTATTACATAACCGTGATCTACTTCCCCATCAACATCGGCGGACGTCCTTTGCATAGCTGGCCGATGTACATTGTGATCACTTTTGAGTTGACGATATTGTTCGCGGCGTTCTCCGCCGTCTTCGGTCTGCTGGCCTTGTGCGGGCTACCGATGCCGTACCATCCGACGTTCAACGTGCCGCGATTTGCGCTGGCTTCGCGCAATCGGTTTTTCTTGTGTATTGAAGCCCGGGATCCGTTATTCGACCGGAAGGCCACCGAAGAATTCCTGGAGAGTCTGGATGCGCGGGAGGTCTCCGAAGTTGCGCACTAGACTGTTTCACGGGCGATTTGCGGGACTGTGGCTGCCCCTGGTGCTTGCCAGCGCGTGGCTCACCGGCTGCCGCCAGGACATGCAGGATCAACCCAAGTTCATCCCGTTGCGCCCCAGTTCCTTCTTTGACGATGGCCGCTCCGAACGCCCCCTGGTGGAAGGCACCGTAGCGCGCGGACACCTGGATGCCGATAGCGCGCTCTATACCGGAAAAGTGGACGGCAAACCGGTCGAAGCTTTTCCGTTCCCGGTTACCCGCGCGGTATTGGAACGCGGCCAGGAACGTTACAATATTTACTGCTCACCCTGCCACGACCGATTGGGAAATGGCCACGGCATGATCGAACAACGCGGCTTCAATCATCCCCCCCCGCAGTCCTACCATGTCGATCGCTTGCGGCAGGCTCCAGTCGGCTACTTTTTCGATGTGATTACGAATGGACTGGGCGCCATGCCGGACTACGCCGCGCAAATTGAGCCCCGCGACCGTTGGGCCATTGTCGCGTATGTGCGCGTTTTGCAGTTGAGCCAACATGCTTCGGTGGACGACGTGCCGGCCGCGGAGCGCGCCGCGCTGGCCAAGGGAGTGTTGAAGTAGATGCCATCCGCAATTCAACAGCGTTCCTTTGAATTCCCGCCGGATGTGCTGAGCGATATGCGCGGCTGGCGGACGCGGAGCCTGATCGCGGGCGTGGTGCTTTTGCTCCTGTGCATCGTTGGCGGCTTCTTCAATCCGGATCAGTTTTATCGCTCGTACATCTGGTGCTACATGTTTTTCATCGGCGTGCCGCTGGGGGCCACGGCCATGCTGATGCTGCAATATCTTACGGGCGGCGCGTGGGGCATGGTCATCCGGCGCCCATGCGAAGCCGCATCCCGCACCCTGCCGCTGCTGCTGATTCTGTTCATTCCCATCGTCATCGGGATTCCGCACCTTTATCAGTGGTCGCACGCGGATATTGTGGCGCACGACTCCGTGTTGCAACACAAGCAGATCTATCTGAACGTGCCGTTTTTCCTGATCCGGGCGGGTCTGTATTTTGTGGGCTGGCTCCTGATCGCACACCTGCTATACAAATGGTCCGGCGATCTGGACCGCGGCGATACCCGGGCCGCCGGACGCCTCTCGGCAGTTAGCGGGCCGGGTCTGATTTTCTACGGGTTCAGCGTGACTTTCATGTCCGTCGACTGGATCCTCTCGATTAATCCGCACTGGTTTTCAACGATGTTCGGCCTTCTTTTTATCGCCGGAGAAGGCTTGGCGGCGCTGGCTTTCCTGATTTGCGTCCTGGTGCTGTTGAGTCATCGTGCGCCGATGTCGGAAGTGCTCACCCACCGGCACCTGCACGATGTGGGCAAGCTGTTGCTGGCATTCGTGATGGTGTGGGCCTATTTTTCCTTCTCACAGTTGCTGGTGATCTGGTCGGGCAATCTGCCGGAAGAAATCCCCTGGTACCTGAACCGTTTCGCCGGCGGATGGCAATACATCGGAGTAGCTTTGGTGCTGCTTCACTTCGCGCTACCTTTTGCGCTGCTGCTCTCGCGCGACCTCAAACGCAATTTCCGTCTGTTGAGCTTCGTAGCGGTAGGAGTGCTGGTGATGCGCTTTGTGGATCTGTATTGGATGGTGGCCCCGGATTTTCATAAGGGCCAGTTCTTTGTAAGCTGGATGGACTTCGTGATGCCCATCGGCCTGGGTGGAATCTGGCTGGCCACGTTCTTGTGGCAACTCGAATTGCGGCCCCTGATGCCGGTGGGCGATCCGCATCTGGAGGAGGCTCTGGAACATGGCAGGGAATAACGCGCACCCGGGTGACGAGCCGCGCAATCCGCATGTGCATCACGAGCCGGGAGACGTGAATGCGATCGCGCTGACCAAGTTCGGATTGTCGATGTCGGCTTTGATCGTCATTTTCCTGTTTGGGCTGTGGGGCATGTTCAACTACTTGAAGAACCAGGTGGCGGAAATGGGGCGGCCGCTATCGGCATCGGCCATCGTGAATGCCCAAAAACAGCCGCCCGAGCCCCGCTTGCAGCAACATGCGGCCGGGGACATGCGGACGTGGCGCGCCGCCGAGGAGCGGGCCCTGCATCAGTATGGGTGGATCGATCCCGATAAAGGGATCGTGCAGATACCGGTAGAGCGGGCGATGGATCTGATCGTGCAACGGGGGCTGCCCGCACCCGCACAGGCCAGCGGAAAGACGAAATGAAGGTGAAGTTAAGCAGTTCTATTGGTTGTCTATGCAGCGGCATCCTGGCCGCCGGAGCCGCCTTCGCGCAACCGGCCCAGCCCGCGCCGGCCCAGCCATCGGAGATGCGCGACGCCAACTCCAAACCCGCCCCGCTGCCGGCGGGACTGCAGGGCGTAACGATCGAACAAAACCTCAATCACCAGGTGCCGCTGCATCTTGTCTTTCGCGATGAGTTTGGCCGGCCTATGCCCTTGTCCACCTATTTCAGCGGGCACAAACCCGTGCTGCTGGCGCTGGTTTACTACACCTGCCCCATGCTTTGTAACCTCGTCTTAAACGGCGTGTCGACCGGGCTGCGGGCCATATCGTTGAACCCGGGCCGCGATTTCGAGGTGGTTGCGGTCAGCTTCGATCCGCACGACACGCCGGAGATCGCGGCCGCCAAGAAGGCCAGCTACCTCCAGCGATATCACCGTCCCGACACAGCCAATGGCTGGCATTTCCTGACTGGAGACGAAGCGTCCATAAAAGCTTTGACCTCGGCGGTAGGCTTCCGTTACAAACTCGATCCCGCCACGGGACAATACGCGCACGCCAGCGCCATTATGATCCTGACGCCGGACGGCAAACTATCCCGGTATTTCTATGGCGTGGAGTACGAGCCGCGCGACGTGCGCCTGGGCTTGGTGGAGGCGTCCCAGAACAAGATCGGCTCGCCGGTGGACCAGATCCTGCTCTTCTGTTACCATTACGATCCGGCAACCGGCAAATACGGCGCCATCGCCATGAACATGGTGCGCTTCGCCGGCGGTACCTTCGTGCTGATTTGCGGGACATTCTTATTGTTCGCCTGGCGCAGCGACTGGCGCAAAGATCGCCGTACTTTGAGGCAAGCTAGATAACTTCATGGGCTCCGAATTACCTCTATTTCCGGTGCAGGCGTCGAGCGTGGCTCCCAGCGTCGACCATCTGCTCTACTTCCTGATGGCGGTTGCAGTCTTTTTCTCGGTGGGGATTTTCCTCACGATCTTCTACTTCGCGGTTCGCTACCGGCGGCGTTCCGATTCGGAATTGCCCGTTCCGGCGCACGGCGGCATGGCGCTGGAGATTCTGTGGAGCGTGATTCCGTTCGGCCTCACCATGATTATGTTCACGTGGGGCGCCAGCGTTTTCTTCACGATCTCGCGCCCGCCGGACGACGCGCAACAGGTATATGTCATCGGCAAGCAGTGGATGTGGAAGCTGCAGCACATGGAGGGTCAGCGCGAAATCAACGAACTGCACATCCCCGTGAACCAGGCCGTGAAGGTGACCATGACGTCGGAAGACGTGATCCACGATTTCTTCGTGCCCGCTTTTCGCACCAAGGCCGATGTGCTGCCGGGGCGCTATACCACTATCTGGTTCAAGCCGACCAAGCCCGGCAAGTATCACTTGTTCTGCTCACAGTATTGCGGCACCAACCATTACGCCATGATCGGCTGGGTGTACGTGATGGAGCCCCAGGACTATCAGGCATGGCTTAGCGGCGGCACGACGGGATCGCTGGCCTCCAGCGGCGAGAAGTTGTTCCAGACTTTCGCGTGCGCCAACTGCCATCATCTAAGCGGCGCGCCGGGCCGGGGCCCGGATTTGCGAAACCTCTACGGCACCGAGGTGGAACTGGCGGATGGCGCGCACGTTAAGTTCGATGAGGAATACATTCGCGAGTCGATTTTGAATCCGTCGGCGAAGATTGTGAAGGGCTATCAACCTATCATGCCAACATTTCAGGGACTGGTGACCGAGGAAAATGTGCTGCAACTCATCGAATACATTAAGTCTTTAACGCCGAAGGAGAATCGGCTGGCGAGCGGTCCGGCGGCCGGCGCGCCGCGCCCGAAGTCCACCAAACAATAAGACTATGATTACCGAAGCGGTCGAAGAGCGCGAAACTTACCTGAACGCGAGTTACGGCATCAAGTCCTGGTTGCTCACCAAGGATCACAAGCGCATCGCTCTGTTATACCTGCATACCATCACGTTTTTCTTCTTTCTCGGCGGCATTTTCGCGACGCTGATCCGGCTCGAACTGTTGACGCCCAAGGGCGGGCTCGTTTCGGCGGACACTTACAGCAAGCTATTCACGCTGCATGGCGTGATCATGGTCTTTTTCTTTCTGATACCGTCGATCCCGGCGACTCTCGGAAATTTCTTTTTGCCCATGATGATTGGCGCCAAAGATCTGGCATTTCCCAGAATCAACCTGTTGAGCTGGTATCTCCTGGTGATCGGCGGCTGTTTTGCCATGTACGCGATGCTGGCGGGCGGTGTGGATACCGGTTGGACCTTCTACGTACCGTATAGCACTAATTACTCCAATACTTATGTGATTGCCACGGGGCTGGGCATCTTCATCGCGGGATTCTCTTCGATCCTGACCGGCTTGAACTTCATCGTCACCGTGCATCGCATGCGGGCTCCCGGAATGACGTGGTTCCGGCTCCCGCTGTTTGTATGGTCTAATTATGCGACCGCCCTGATCCAGGTGCTGGGCACTCCGGTGATCGCCATCACGCTGGTGCTGTTGATCGGCGAAAGAACGCTGCACATTGGAATCTTCGACCCTGCGCGCGGCGGCGATCCGGTCCTTTTTCAACACCTGTTCTGGTTCTATTCGCACCCTGCCGTGTACATAATGGTGCTGCCGGCGCTGGGAATCATCAGCGAGCTGGTTTCCGTTTTCTCCCGAAAGCCGGTATTCGGTTATAAGGTAGTCGCGTTTTCAAGCGTGGCGATCGCGGTGCTCGGCTTCCTGGTTTGGGGCCATCACATGTTCGTGTCGGGCCAATCGGTTTACGCCGGCCTGGTGTTTTCATTCCTTAGCTATTTCGTGGCCATCCCATCCGCGATCAAAGTCTTCAATTGGACCGCCACCCTGCATAAGGGATCCATATCTTACGCGACACCCATGCTATACGCATTCGGATTTATCGGGCTATTCACCGTGGGCGGGCTGACCGGTCTGTTCGTGGCTTGCCTCGGCGTGGATGTCCATGTTCACGATACTTACTTCGTAGTTGCCCATTTCCACTACATTATGGTGGGCGGCACCATCATGGCGTACCTCGGTGGCCTGCACTATTGGTGGCCTAAGATGTCGGGCCGTATGTACCCGGAAGGTTGGGCGAAGCTGTCGGCCCTGATCATCTATTTGGGATTCAACCTGACATTCTTCCCGCAATTCATTCTGGGTTATCTGGGGATGCCACGGCGCTACTGGAACTATCCGGACGAGTTCCAGGTATTGCATGTGATGTCGACCGCGGGCGCATCCGTGCTGGCGGTCGGGTATCTGTTGCCGCTGATCTACTTCATGTGGTCGCTGCGGTATGGCCCCATCGCAGGCCCGAATCCCTGGGGAGCGACGGGCCTGGAATGGCAGACTTCTTCGCCGCCGCCGGCTCACAATTTCGATGAAACCCCGATCGTAACGACGGAGGCTTACGACTACGCCGCGCTGGAGGCGGCCAAAGTTGGATAGTCACGTGGAACTGCCCCAACTTCAGGAACAGTTCGAGACGCCAGCACAGCAGAAGGAAGTCTCCACGTTGGGGATGTGGATTTTCCTGGTGACCGAGGTGATGTTCTTCGGCGGACTCTTCCTGGCGTATGCCATCTACCGGCGGGAGTTCGCGGCCGTGTTCGGTTTGGCCAGTAACTCGATGGACGTGTGGATGGGCGCGGCCAACACGGCCGTCCTGATTTGCAGCAGCTTCACGATGGTGCTCGCCGTACGTTCCGCGCAGATCGGCAGCCGCAAAGCCCTGATCGTATTTCTCATTCTGACGATCGTCTTTGGCGGAGTTTTTCTGGGCATCAAGGGCATTGAGTGGAACGAGAAATTCGTGGAACATCACGTGCCGGGCCCGTCGTTTCACCTGGAAGGCACTGAGGAACAAGGGCCGGCCCAACTGTTTTTCTCGCTGTACTTCACGATGACCGGGCTGCACGCCCTGCACATGATTGTGGGCGAGGGCCTGATGTTGTTTCTTCTATGGCACGCGTACAAGGGCAAGTACACTCCATCGTATTATACGCCGGTGGATATCGGGGGACTCTACTGGCACTTTGTCGATATCATCTGGATTTTCCTGTTTCCGCTGCTCTATCTGATCGCGCGGCACCAACACTAACATGGCCGAACACGTCGCATCGCTAAAGAGTTATACGCTGGTTTTTCTGTCGCTGCTGGTTCTGACATTTGCCACCACGCTGGTAGCCACGATTGATCTGGGACCGCTCAACGTGGTCGTGGCGCTGTTCATCGCGGTGGTGAAGATGATGTTGGTGGCGCTGTTTTTTATGCATCTGCGCCACAGCACGATCCTGATGAAGGTTGTGGTGGGCGGCGGAATGTTATGGCTGGCGATATTGCTGGTGTTGAGCTTCAGCGATTTCGCGACCCGCGGCTGGCTGCCGGTGCCGGGGAAGTAGCGGCCTCAATTTGCTAAAATCGGACTGAATCCCCGGCACGGGCGCGTAGCTCAGGCGGATAGAGCATCTGCCTTCTAAGCA
>Ga0187871_10000544_pt1 | contig 35988 bp, 23 predicted proteins | sample June2016WEW_16_1_FD_132988 | JGI IMG/M metagenome (GOLD analysis project Ga0187871, IMG submission 132988) | Peatland microbial communities from SPRUCE experiment site at the Marcell Experimental Forest, Minnesota, USA - June2016WEW_16_10 | ecosystem: Environmental > Terrestrial > Soil >...
ATCTTGCGGGAAAAAGGATAGGTACGGCGGATTCCGTCATGCTCGATGTGCATCGGAGCATAAAGTTTTCGTTCGGCATCGTCGTACCACATACCTCCCAGGAACCAACAGGAAGTCATGCCGTCGGGATGGACCGCGTCTTCGACACGCGTCATGTGGTCGATGTCCGGTCCCTTGTAGCGGGCGCTGGTGCCAAGGTTGATGATCCATTGGCTGCGGAACTCATAGAGTTCGCCTTCCATGCGCACGAAAACCTGGCAATTATCCGGGTTTATCTGATGTGAGAAATCCAGGCCCACAGGCTTGGGCTGTGGCGATGGCGTCACGGAATACGAAAAAGGCAAGAGCACTTCTCCCGACGAGTATTCGTAGCCTCCCTCCGCACCATTCTTCTCCAGGCCGACCTTTTCCGCGGCCAGCGCGTGAACGCCACTGGCGAATGCCGCCGCTCCTAATCCAGTGGTGCGCAGAAAGTCGCGGCGGGATAAGTTGCCGCCCTGAATGTCAGTGTGTTCCTTGCCTCGCATAGAGTCTTGCCTCGGTTCCGCTTACTTCTTAGGTGGGCTTGTATGAAATGTCAATGGAGTTCAATGTATTGAACCCATCGGGCCGTACAGGTAACGTGGGTGGGATTATTTACGAGCCCTCATCAGTTCAAGCTGCATATGTGGGCGGAGGCTTCTTTGAAAAGAATCGGCGTTCGAGTGCTGGTTATTCTGGTCATGGCTGGTTTGTGTTCGAGCGCGGCGCACGCACAAACCTCGCGATGGAGCGAGCAGAAGGCAAATTCCTGGTACGCGCAACAACCGTGGCTGGTGGGGAGCAACTACACTCCGCGATCGGCGATCAACCAACTGGAGATGTGGCAGGAAGCAACCTTCAATCCGGCCGAGATCGATCAGGAGTTGACCTGGGCCGAGGCGATGGGCATGAATACCATGCGCGTTTTTCTCCACGACCTGCTGTGGCAGCAGGACGCCGGTTTTCAAAAACGCATCAACGCCTTTCTCGAAATCGCTTCGCGGCATCACATCCGCCCGCTGTTTGTGATCTTCGATTCCTGCTGGGATCCCTATCCTCGCCTGGGTCCGCAGCATCCGCCCATTCCCGGAGTCCACAACTCAGGCTGGGTGCAGAGTCCCGGCGCGCTGGCGCTCACGGACGAAAAACAATATCCGCGGTTAAAAGCTTATGTACAGGGCCTTGTAGGGGCCTTTGCGAAGGATGATCGCATCCTGGGTTGGGACCTCTGGAATGAACCCGACGCTGATAACGCGCGCAGCTATTCCGCGGAAGAGCCGAAGAATAAAACTGCGCTGGTTTTGGCGCTCTTGCCCCAGGTCTTTGAGTGGGCGCGGGCAGCAAATCCAACTCAACCGCTAACCAGCGGCGTCTGGGCGCTCGACATTTCGGAAGGTGGGCACCCAAACAAGGTGCAGGAAATTCAATTGCGCGAATCTGATGTCATCACTTTTCACAACTACACCTGGCCCGAAAACTTTAAGAGCGAAGTGAAGTGGCTCAGAAAGTACAACCGTCCTCTGATTTGCACGGAGTACATGGCGCGCTCGGCGGGCAGCACGTTCGATACGGTGCTGCCGATTGCGAAGCAAGAGCGCGTGGGGGCGATTAACTGGGGATTCGTCGCGGGCAAGACACAAACCTACCTGCCTTGGGAGTCCTGGGTGCATCCTTACATCCTGAGCCAGCCCGCGGTGTGGTTTCACGAAGTGCTGCGGCCGGACGGAACTCCCTATCGCGCCGCGGAAGTCGAGCTTATCCGGCAACTGACAGGGAAGTAGCAGGAAGAAAATTCCACCGGCGGAATTTCCCTTCCTCGACTTTAAGCGATCAGTCTGCGTATCCGATCGCCTTAAGCTGAGACTGAAAATCCCCAGGAAGTGCAGCGGCCGGCCCACTCGTCGAGGATGCTGCATAACGAATGAGATTCAGCAGCAAACGGTCGGCGGCTGGATGCCGATCAACATTTTCGAGAATCGGGAAACTATTGACCACGAACTGGCCGGCTCCAAACTTGTACGACCCAAGCAGAACTCCCGAAGCGTAGCCGCCCAGCACCGAGTAGCCCGTGGCGAACGCCGCGGCGATTACCTGATCTGGAGTCTCCTGGCCGTCGAACAAGTAATGTGGAAGTACCGGCCCATAGTAGTAGAAGTCCAGTATTCCGTTGCCCTGAAGCCCTTCGAACACAGCATGGGGTTTGGCCACGCATTCTTTGTGGTAGAGATTATCTGAGAACTCATAGACCCGGCCTTTCTTGGCGAGAGGTAACCAGGCCGCGGGTTCCTTAGCTCGTTTGAACGCCCGTGGGGAAAGAAACACTACGACGCTTCCTCGGGCCATGCGCGCGGCCAGTTCCTTCCAGTCGTTGGCCCCCGATTGCGCGGAGACGTTTCCCACGAGAATTACTTCGCGGATTTCAGGAGCCTTCCCGCCAAGTGGCGTAGCTGAAACTCCGTGGGCGGCCAACCAGGAGTTGACGACATCCGATACTCCCCAAGTCGTGACCCAGGTGTTCAGGCGCGGCAGCGCAGCCGGATCACTCAAGTGAAACTCCCATGATGTATCCGGCGGCGAAATGTTGTGTTGGATATAAGGGACAAATTTGTAAGCGCCGGGCGGGCCCGATAAAACAACCTCTTCTTTCAGGACTGGGACTGCGAGAGGACCATCTTGCCCCGCCGGTACGCTGGGGATGTGAATATTGCTTTTCTTCTCCCATGCAATCCCACCCGGACCCCAAGCGCGAAATCGTGCCGGATAGTCGCCCGGCCGCAGGAGATCCTCGTTCGCCATCACGGCTTCGAGCGTGATCGGACGCCCCACGTAGGTATGCGTTGGTTCCACAAAGAGACACCAACGAACTGGCGCCCACCCATCCTGCATGGCGTCGAACGCGCCCGGCTTCCAGTCTCGCCAAAATCGCCAGACTCCTTCACCCGTCATGCCGTGATCCAGCATTCCGGTGAGATTAAATCCGCAGAACTTCGGATTCGAGCGAATCATATTGAAGCCCAGCCGGCGATGGCGCGCCGTCTTTTGTTGGCTGACCTGCAACAGAGTCTCAGCGAAGGGGTAAGCCGCGGCCATGCCGAACCGGTCCCAATCGGCGATGAGGCGGTCCGCCATGGAACGCATCAGAACGTAGTCCTCCGCATCCGCGCGCACGCCAGCCTGCTCATACATGTTCGCTTCGTGGATCACATCCATCATGCTTCCGATGCCATACTCGGAAAGAAATATGGGTTTGCTGTCATGACCCAAGGTGCGCATCATTTCGTTCACTTCCGGAGTCTGCGGGACTTGTGGATAAAAATGGAAATCCCCGGAGCCAATGCCCGAAGGATATTTCATCGCTACGCGTCCTGCTCCCGGTGCTTCTTTGCCCCAGGTCGGTTCCCACTCGTGGCTGCCGGGATTGCTCGCGGATCCAATTTCCAGGTGCCCGTCAAATCTTCCGCTGGAAAGCAGCACCAGCCGGGTTTCGTCCAATGACCGCACCAACGGGAGCGCCGAAACCGCTTCCCGAAATATGGGTCCATCTTCGGTTTCATTCAGCATTCCATACATCACCAAACTGGGATGGTTGCGGTCGCGCAAGATCATCTCCCGGACGGAAATCTCATAACGCGTTTTCATCTGGGGCGAATCCTTCAAGAGCCATGCCCCGCGGGGTTCCTGATAGATCAGCAAGCCCAATTCGTCGCACAAGTCCAGCTGGTAAGGATGAGCAACGCCGGATATGAAACGGATAGTATTAAACCCGCAAGCCTTGGCATAGAACAAGTCGCGCCGCAATAGGTCCGGATAACCTGGCGGAGGAATATTGATGCTGAATGGAGTGTGATTTCCCGTATGCGTGCAGCGTACGAAGACGCGGCGGTCATTTAGCCGGAAATATCCATTCACGATGCGAAAATCCCGGAAGCCGAAGTTCGTCGACACTTCATGTCGACCATCGATGCCCGCAGCTTCAATGCTGACGCCTAGGCGGTACAGATAAGGCGTCTCGAGATCCCACAAGTGATGATTCTCGACTTTAACTTCATAATTCAATACGGTCTCACCGGGAGGCGCATCCACTGCGGCGCCGTCAAGCACGATTGCCTGGCCGATAGTCGCGCCCGCCACGGAGTAGCGCATCTGCGCATGGCAAATCTTTTCCGAGGTGTTGAGCACAGTTGTCTGGATTTTGACCATCCCCGTCTTCCAATCGGGACGGACATAAAGATCCGTGATCCGAACGGCCGGGGTGAAAATCACGTCCACCGATTCGAGAATCCCGCCGTAGTCGTAGATATTTCCGTTGGTGTATTTGACGGCTTTGTCGAGATGGGGAGTTTCCACCAGCACCATGCCATCAATGCGTTCATCGCCCGGATTCAGAACTCGGACTGCGAGGTGATTGTCCTTACCAGGACGAATTGCCTTGGTGGCATCGAGCACAAAGGGCGTGTCCGCCCCTTCGTGTCTACCCAGATGTTCTCCGTTCAGCCACACTTCGGCCACGTAGTCGACTTCGTTGAAGCGCAGCAAAGTTCTGCCGCCGGCGTAGGGGTTCGCTGCTGCTTCAAACGTGTGCCAATACCACACCACGCCGTGGTAAGCGGGAAAAATTTCCTGGATGATGGAAGGCACGCGTGTGCCTTTCGCATCGGGAGACGGAGTTAGAAACCACTTCTGCTCGCGACCAACATTGGCGGCATCCGTGGCGACGGTCCATTGTCCATCCAGGGAAGTCACCAACGTGGACGGCGTTCTCCCACCCGCGCCGCTGCTCTGGAAAAAAGCTGGAACTGCTTCTCGCGCCAGCAGTGGATTGGAAACGCTGACTACGGCGCCGGTGCTGGCCGCCAACTCCAGGAATCGACGACGATCCATAAGTGTATCTCCTTGATTTCGGCTGCAGCTCTCAAAGCGGCATCTCGAATCAATAGCGAATCATCGAGAGGAATTTGCGGATTAATCATCGGCGGGCTGCTCTTTAAAATCTATGGCTGTTCATTAGATTGAACCTTATCGCCGGTGGGCTGGACGGGTGTAGAGTGTTGAGCTACTTCGTCTGCCATGGAAAATACCCGTCTGGACGCCGTCAACAAGAGCTTCGTGCAAACAATTGTGGCATTCTTGTTTCTTCTCGCGATGATCGGGAGTTGCCACGGTCAACAGGACAAGCTGCATCGGGATAAAAGTAAGAACCCGAGCCCACGGGCGTCGGCCAGTTGCAGTTTTTCCGACGGAAAGACCGTCCGCACCGAGTATTTTCGGCCAGGCGTGAAGGGGCGCAAGATTTTCGGTGCGCTCGTGCCTTATGGTCAGAAATGGTTTTTTGGTGCCGACTCAGCTCCTACTTTGATCACCGACGCCGACCTTACGGTGGGTGGTCAAGATGCGCCCGCAGGCAATTACACACTGTCCGCGATCCCGAATCCCGACAAATGGACACTTATCATCAGCAAAGAGACCAGCAATCAGGGAAAAGGCGAGGACGAAGATCCTCTGCGCGTAGAGATGAAGATCTCGAAGACGCCGGATATTGTGGAGAATCTTACGATCGCCTACGAGCCGAAAGATGGCCGCTGCACTCTAAGGATGAGTTGGGAAAACACTCAAGCTTGGGTGGACGTCGCGGAGAAACGGCTCTGCTGGCCCACCACGTCGCCGTTAACCTATCAGTGTCCAGATTAGTGAACCGGCGTTCGATCAAATTTCAGCGCGTGATCTTGTCGAGGTAGGAAGGGTCCAGCCCATTTTCCTCGTAATAACGGCGGCAGTACTCCAACAATCGAAAAGCGTCTACATATCCTATTTCCCGGCCCTCGGCGTCCAACGTGATGTGCGGACCCATGACGTGAAAAAAGGACACCATGGTTTCTTTTCCCAAAATTTGCAAGGTGTGAGCTTCACCCGCCCGCTCGTAAACAAAGGTGCCGGGCCGCGCCACCCAGTCGGATTCCTTGTACTTCCAGGAACCCTCCAGGCAATAGCCGGTTACCGGCCCGGTGTGGTAATGGCGATCAATGCCCGAACCCGGGGCGCAACGGAGAATTACGGCGAAGCTGTTGGTGTTCAAATCGAACATCAGGAAACGGTTGGCCGTTCCCGGCTCGTAGGGGATCCACACCGTTTCTTTTTCATCGGCGGCGAAGCCGAGGATTGGATTGGCGCTCTTGAAAACGTAATCCGTTTGGTGTGAAAGATTCAGGTCCATGATTAGTCTCCTGTCCTTCCATCGAGATTTCGGAAGCGCAAACGATCCATTTCAGTTCAATCGCTTGTAGGAAATTATTGCCGAATCCGGCTGTTTTTCCAGAACCACATGAAGGCCTTTTTCCATCAGATCCCCTCCTGTCATCTCGCGCACGCCTGGAACATCCATATCCGTCACTGCGTAGCGAGCCGCGGAGTCCAATCCCCGAAGCTTAAGGTCTGCGGCCGTGAGGGGGCTGTCTGGACGGCGAAAGACTTGCACCATCCCTTCTCCAGACTCGGGTCGATCAAACTGCCAGGCCATCCACACATCGTTTTCTGTTCGGTAAGGCAGCAACGGATAGAAGTCGCCATAGTAATTGTCGGCCACTTGCCGCCACTGCGCGATCATGCTGCGCAACAGATCATAGTCGAGGTCCTTGCGGCGTAAATCCCAGATAGCGGAAACGGCCGGCGCCATTTGACTTCGAAAACTGTACCAATCGAATGCGTTGGTGCCGGTTCCGAAATAAGGTATCCACAGCGCCATTCCGTAGGTGATGTCTTGCATTCCCGTAGTTTCGTAAGCGTAGTCGCTGCGCCAAAGGGGCACGGCGCGACGCAAGGTTTCGATCTCATTACGGCTTCCACCTCCGGCGCAAATGTCGGTCAGCATATTCGGATGGCGACGCCGCAATTCATCCCAGTAATCTAGAAATCCCTGCACGTGGTGGATCTCGGTTATGCCCTGCCGGTCGGGCGGGTCATTAGCCCGCCAGAAGGACAGCACGGGATCTCCGTCGTTTCTGTACAAATCAATTCCTTGTTCGGTGATCAACTGGTCAACATGGTTCGTCATCCATAACCGAGCTTCCGGATTGCCGAAGTTGAGCAGCTTTCTGTCGCCGTCGCGTCCCAACAACCATTCCGGATGATTCTCATAAAGCCACGTTCCCGGACTTGCCCGCTCCGGCACGAACCATACGATCAACTTCTCGTTCTTGGCATGCAGGTGGTCTGAAATCGGACGCAGTCCATGGGGAAAACGTTTGGGGTCGGGTTCCCAAGTGCCGAGGTTTAACCAGTGACCTTTAAAGATGTGCCAGCCAGCGTCCATCCACCAGTAATCGAATTTGATCTTCTCTTCCGCGTAGCGGTCAATGAATGCAATTTGGTTCTCTTCGGTGGCTTCCGACATTTCGATGTATTGGGCGGAACTCCCCGCCGCAAGCTGCGGCTGCGGCAACTTTCCTCCCGGCCGAGGCATGTTGTGCGCCATCATCCAACGTCGCCAGAGGTTTTGCGATCGGATCCATTCTCCCTTCCAGAACAACATCGCGATGAGCGGAGTTCGTATCTCTTCGCCCGGCAATAACTTGAGATGCGTCAATTCTTGTCCAGCTTGGATCCGAAGCCCGTTTCCGTCGTCGCGGCTGAACCGCGCTGCCCACTGCCCCGGCCAACCTACTGCGAAAATGATCCCTTCTCCTGGCGACTCCAGGTTGAAATAGGGAAGGTCGCCGCCCGCGGGCAGGCCTTCCATCGCAGCAAGCCCCTTTTCCATACGCGGCGCAAGCACGGTTTCCATCGGTTCGTATTCCGTGGGACTGGGTGCTCTAAGCCCCGAATGAGGGCTTCCTTTACCGTGATGCAGCAGGAATTCACCATCTGCATCGCGTTCCAGCCGTGTGTCGAGAGCCTGGATGTTTTCCAGAATCGGGGTGGATGTTTCGCTCGTGTTCTTGAAGTAGACCGTCCATTCGACGACGGGAAAATCTTTATACTTGACGGCAACACATCGCACCACCAACTTTGTTTTGGGATCTGTGTAGGTAAGGGTGTGCTCAGTCCGTTTGTCATCAAGAGCCCGCACATCGCGCTTCAGTTCCCAGATCTTCAGCAGTTCAGTCGAAGGTTGATCCGCGTAGCGGAAAGAGAACGGCGGATCAGTGCTGAAAGACGATGGCATAGGACCAACCGGCAGATCTCCGAGTTGCACCAAGGATCCGTCGGCCAGGGTCACGCGCGCCTCAGCCCAGTCCGCCTGATTGAAGTCGACGCCTTGAACCGTGCCGCCTCCTGCATCGCTCAATCGAAGCGCAAACTCAGTTGCGCTATTGAGGTCGACTTTCACCGCTGCGCCTGCCATGCCCTCATGCATGACGCTGGAACGAAAAGCTTCCTTTCCTGCCACTTCCACGGTTGCAAGTACACGTCCTCGTCCCGCATTCGAATAGAAGCCCTTCACTTGGTTGCTGTCGACGCCAACAATGGCTTCGAAATCCCTTCCGGGCGACGGCAAGTGCACGACGATTTCGCCCTCGGACGGGCAATACAAGCCCCGTTGATAATCCCTGTCTGCAATTTTCAAGGGCGAACTGCCTGTGGCGTAAATCCCGTATCCTTTGGTGCTGACCCGGTTCTTTCCAACTTGACCGGACTTCAAATGCACCATCAGATAAGCTTCGACAGGTTGGCTGTCGGCTTTGCCATCGAACTTGGCCGCGATCCAGCGATTTGCCTCCGAAAATTCCTGCGGAGTTCCGGATGCTCCCAGGGCCAATGTTGGAAACAGAATCGACAGCAGTAGCTGGATTGAGAGTAAGAGGTTTTTCATTTAGAGCGCGATTGAGTTCCGTTGAGATAGAAAAACATCACGGCGAAATCCAAGTTCAAATCACTGTTGTTAGCCACATTGTCAACGTCAGCAGCCGGCGTCAACCGATTTCAGCCTATTGAACATTGGCTCTTGCTGATCCGCGGAGTGGTATAACTGCTTTTTTGTGAAGGAGACCTCACAGCGCCATGAGCGAGACTAAGGCCAGCACGCTCGAAGGTCGGGCTCCAAAAAAGCTTCCCAAAGGCGTCAGAGTTATCGACGTAGATGTTCATGCTCACGAAACGCCAGCGGCGCTGATTCCTTACTGCGACATGCCGTGGCGCAAATCCTTGGAGCTCATCAGCAAGGCGCCTGAGCGTTATCTCGACATTCCATTTTTCGCGCCGCAGATGGCCGTGTGGAGCCCTCCTTTTCCGCAGGCTGGGGGCGATCGGCGGCAGGTAGTTACCTCGGCATCTCAAATGCGGAAAGACCTGGATGACTTGAGTATCGACATCGGCGTTATTTTTCCCGACAACTTGCTGATGCTGGCCACGCTGCGGGACGCAGATTATGCAACCGCCCTCGCTTGCGCGTACAACCGTTGGCTCGCGGACGAATGGCTGGGAGAAGACAACGGGCTTAAGGGCGCAATCGTGGCCCCTTCGCAGAACCCCTTAGTTGCGGCAAAGGAAATTCGCCGTTACGCGGACCACAAACATGTGGCCGCCATTTACTTGCCCTCATGCTGCGTGGACCCACTTTACGGGCATCGCTCTTACGATCCGATCTACGAAGCAGCGCAGGAGACGAATCTTCCCGTAATGTTGCACAGTGTCACTGCGATCTTCCCAGTTTTCCCCTTCAACCTGGATTGTTTCAGCACGATGTTTTCCGCGCATATTGTCTCCCATGGACTCTCCATGGTGGCCAACCTTCTCAGCCTCATGGAAACAGGAGTTCCCGAGCGCTATCCAAAGCTGCGAATCGGTTTCTCCGAGTCTGGGATCGGATGGGTTCCGTGGATCATGATGCGAATGGACAAAGAGTACAAAGAGAGGCGGCGCGAGCTTTCGTTTCTGTCCGATCTGCCAAGCACCTACGTCCGGCGAATGTTCTTCGCCACACAACCTATCGAAGAGCCGGAAAACATGCAGGAGATGGCAACCATCCTTTCATTGTTCGGAGGCGAGAGTTCGGTGATGTTCGCCTCCGATTGGCCGCATCATGATTTTGACCATCCCAATAAAGTGTTGCAGATTCCGGTATCGGCCGAAACACAACGAAACATTCTGGGCGGGAACGCTACGCGTTTCTTGAATCTGAAGGAGAACGCATAGTGGCGAACGAATATGTGGTTGCCCAGGCTGACAGCTTGCCTGAAGGGACTCACAAAGTCTTTCAGGTGGGTGGGCGCGAAATTGGAGTTTTCAACGTCGGAGGGCACTATTACGCGCTCCCCAGCAACTGTCTTCATCAGAATGGTCCACTTTGCCGGGGCGCGGTCAGCGGCACGGTGGAAGCCAGCGCGGAGAGCGGATGGAAGCCAACCTGGGTGCGTGAGGGAGAGATCGTCATCTGTCCCTGGCATGCGATGGAGTTCGATATTCCCACGGGACGCTGTCTCGCGGAGCCGCGTCGCCGCATACCGACATATAAGGTGACCGTCGTCGATTCAGAAATCAGAGTCAGTGTTCCCTAATGTTCGTTCGCAGCGATTGTTTCGCCGCAGTTCTCTGAAGCGCAAAATGTCTAGCACAAGAATCGGGATCATCGGAGCAGGATGGTGGGCAACGGAAAGCCATATCCCGGTTCTCCGGGCTATGCCCGAGGTCGAAGTGAATTGCATCTGCGGGTTGGAGCCAGAACATCTGCGAAAAGTACAGGACAAGTTTGGAATACCTTATGCGACAGAAGACTACAAGGAACTATTACGCCGCGAGGATATAGACGGAGTAGTCGTCAGTTCGCCTCACAGCTTTCACTATCAACACGCCGTCGCAGCGCTGGAGCGAGGGCTTCCAGTTTTGTGCGAGAAGCCCATGGCGCTCAAAGCCTCGGAAGCCAGCCACCTGGTAAGACTTGTGGAAGAAAAAGGTGTACCTTTCTTGATCCCATACGGATGGAATTACTCCACGCTCGCCACGCTGGGAAGAAAAGCAATCGAAGACGGAGTAGTTGGTGACCTGGAGCATGTCCTTTGCCACATGGGAAGCCCCCTGCGCGACCTGCTCAGTGGAACCGGGGCTTGGGTAGCGGAGAAGTCTCCATTTGCGCCGAACCAGGGGACATGGAGCGATCCATCCGCTGGCGGCGGATTTGCGAACGGGCAGCTAACCCACGCGTTGGGATTAATGCTGTGGATTACGGGTCTGCAGGCATCTCAAGTGTTTGCCATGGTCGGCAGATCAGAATCCGGCTCCGATCTCTACAATTCCATCAGTTGCCGTTTCAGCAACGGCGCTACGGGAATGTTGGGGGGCGCGGGCACCATGCCGCGTCAATCATTGTTTCAGGTGGATGTAAGGGTTTTCGGAAGCAAAGGCATGGTCCTATTGGATGTGGAACGTCCGAGGTTTGAAATCCACCGCAACGATGGGACCAGCGTTTCCATTGATTCGGGGCGAGCCCCAGGATCGTACGAGTGCGTCGAGCCGCTAAAAGTCTTTGTCGGATTGATCCAAGGCAAGGCCGTTGAAAACCGCTCTCCCGTGTGGCTAGGGAAAAGGGTCGTAGATATCCTGGACGCGGCCTTGCGATCAGCGAGCACCGGAAAAAGCGAGACCATCGCGTAGTCGATGAAGCTCTGCGCGCATGGCAGAGTAGATTAGTGCGTCTCACTGCGTCACTTTCCTAAATACGTTGCTAGGAATTTCTTCATCTTAGTCATCGCCTGTTGTGATTCTGGGGAGTCGAAGATGACGGCTTGGAATACGTGCGGCATGCCTTCGTAGATATCCAGCACTGCCGTTCCGCCCGCGTTGTCAATGGCCCGGTATTGGCGCACAAAATCACTCAGGAAAATCTCTTTGGTGCCGCCCTGGATCAGCGTCGGAGGATAGCCCTTGGAATAGTCGCCATACACCGGGGAGACGTAGGGATTCTTCTGATCCTTCGGAGCGGCGTAGGCGTCGGCCGCATTCTTGAGCAACATCGGGTAATCGAGGATTGGATCCGCTTTCTTCAGCGTGAAGTAAGTGTCACCCGTTTCGGTGATGTCAGCCCAAGGCGACCACAGCACTACTGCCGATGGCATGCCGAGTCCCTTATCCCGCATCTTCAGCACCGAACCTGCGGCTAGTCCTCCTCCAGCGGAGTCACCGAACACGGCCATGTTCTTTAATGCATAACCCTCTTTTTGTAATGCCTGAAATACCGCGATTACCTGATCAGTGGTACCGTCCCACTTGGATTCAGGCGCGAGGGTGTAGCCCACTGAAATAATTCGCAGCCCGGTCTCGGTTGCAACCCAGCCGCCGAGCGAAAAGCCTGGGCCGCCTGTAACGTATCCGCCGCCGTGAACATAAATCAAGATTTTGCCATTATCTGTCCAGCCCGGCGGACGAATTTCGACCACAGGTACTCCGCCTAAAAATCGATTTGTTGTTTGTGCGGGGTAACGCTTAAGAGCTATCTCGGTATTTTCCTTAAAGATTTCCCTGAGCTGCGGAGGAGTGTAGTTACGAATCTTCTTCCAACCTTCCACATCATCTGGAGCCGGCAAGGGAAGTCCCTGCGGCCCTTTCATCTGCCGAAGAATCTTCTGGGCTCGAGGCGAGACTGTGTCCGGTACATAAACATAAGGCTCCGTCGTGTCGAGACCCTGTTTCTGCAATCCGTAGCCGAGCGTCAGGGACGTCACAGAAACGGCTAAGGCCAGACAAGTCTTGAGGGCAGCCGAATCTCGCTTCATATGCATATGTAAAGAGGTATTGCTCCAGAGGCCGCAGCATTGCGCAAGCCGCAGCATCGAGATACTCGAGATACTAAGGGATACTAAGAATCTGAGAGCCGCCGTCAACCGATTTCAGCCTATTGAACATTAGCTCATCGGCCTTCCTGTCGGTGATATAACTGCCATCCGTAGGCCTGCCTTGTGAAGATCACAAAAGTTGAAACCTATACTGTCGGCGCCGGGTGGAAGAACTGGCTATTCGTCAAAGTCTGCACGGACAGCGACGTTTACGGAATCAGCGAAGCGACCATGAACGGTTTCATTGCTACGACTGAAACCGCAGTGCACGAACTGGCTCATTTCGTCATCGGCCAAGACCCGCGTCAGGTGAACCCCATCGCCAACGCCGTCATCTCCACGATTGCCGACGGCGGTCACATTCATCGCATGGTCATGGGCGCCATTGAAGTGGCGTGCTGGGACATTTTAGGAAAAACCCTGGGCGTTCCCATCTGGCAGCTTCTGGGCGGCAAACATAGAGATTCTATTTTGGCATACGCCAATGGATGGTATCGAACCGAGCGTACGCCGGAAGACTTCGTGCAGATGGCCAAGACAGTCGTGGCCAAGGGCTTCAAGGCTATCAAGCTGGATCCGTTTGGAACTGCGAAATTCTTTAGCAGCAACGCAGACCTGAATCTTTCGTTTGAGATATTGAAGGCAATACGCCACGAATTCGGTCCTGATCTCAAGATTCTGATCGATGTGCATTGTCGCTTTGCTCCCAGCGAATCGCTGCGCATCGCCCAGCGGCTGGCCGAGCTCGATATTTTCTGGTGGGAGGAGCCCACGACCAACGAGCGGGTTGAACTGACCAATGAAATTGCGCAGCGCTGCGCCATCCCGGTCGCCACCGGAGAACAGTTCGACAAAGTTGGCTACTTTGAAACCCTAGCCCGCGGAAAGAACGTCACTATCTATCAACCTGAGCCCATGTCCCTGGGCGGCATCACCAACACTGTGGCGGTCGCCAGCATAGCTCAAGCCAACGGAGCCTGGATCGCGCCGCACCAAAGCGGCGGTCCCGTAGCCACCGCAGTGTGCCTGCAACTAGCGGCGATCATTCCCAATTTTCTGATCCAGGAACATTTCGATCCCTTCAACGAGCCATGGACCAGAAACCTTGTGACTTGGATTCCAGAGGTGGATTTTAAGACCGGCCATCTGCCTATCCCAACCGCCCCCGGTCTCGGACTGGATTTGAATATGGATGTAGTCCGCCAACATCCTTACGATCCGAACGCTTTTTTCGATACCTCAAAAGCGGGTTGGGAGAAACGATTGGGGGCCGGAGCAAGACAGGTATCCAAAGGCAACTAGCAATCTCAGGAGCTTCCATATGACTTTGATTTCTCGCCGTGACGCGGGCAAAATTTTGTTGGCAGGCTCTACGGGTTTAGTCCTAGGCGTACAAAACGCTTTGGCATCTGCGCCTGCCTTGCCGGCTTCTCCACAAGCCGAAGCTCAAGGCCAGAAATCATCGCGGAAGTCTGCTCGCCCGGCAGAAGGCAAAACTCCCGCTCCGAAGCGGGAGAACGAGAACTCTGAGCCCGTGTGGTCCGACGTTCTTCTCGCTGACGGTGACGAGCCCATCGTCAGCTATCGCACCGGCTGGGTGGTGTACGAAGAGTCGCTCACCAAGGGACAGTTCGTGGGCCGCGGCTGGAACGGCGCTGGTTACGTAAATTTCTACGATGACCGGCTCGATCCCGCTCAATATCTAACGCCCCAGGCCTTTCGCGTGGAAATTGATGGACAGTTGCTGGCCACGGATTGGAAATGGGGCGGTCTGCAGAAAACATCATCAACGGGAGGAAATTCTCAAGCCACAATTACGCTGGAGCACGCGATTCGGCCCGTGACCGTAAAAGTCTGCACCAAGCTGGACGGAACCGCGGTCATTACACGCTGGCTTGAGATCACCAACACCGGCAAACAACCGGCGGCCTTGGCGATGGCTTGCTCTTGGAGCGGAGTGCTGCGCAAGACCGACCGGTGGCGCTCTCATGTTGGAGGCACCGGCTTGCCCTTGTACTCCATCGGATACTTTGACAGCTCGCGCTGGGGCCAGGAAGGTGACTTCCATTGGCACGACCTTCCCGAAGCTGGGTACTCCGTCGACGGACGATATCTTCGCGGCCGCTACCGTCATCCCATGTTCATGATACGGAACAACGCTACGGGAGAGTTCTTCATCGGCCAACTCGCTTGGACGGGAGGATACAGTTTCAACTTTGAACTGGACGCGCAAATGGGTGAGTCCGAGGCTTTGCGAAATTCTGCGGCCTTAACTTTCAGCGCTGGCCCTGATGCTCCTTCTCCGCTGCGTGTGATCGCCCCCGGCGAGACCGTGAACACTCCCGAGATGCATTTAGGACTGGTCTTTGGCGATCTCGACGCCGCAGTCCAGGCCATGCACACTCACTTGCGGCGAAGCGTGTTCCTCCCTCAGGCGCGCGGGCGCGCGGCCTGGGTGGAATCCGGAATCGGTCCGGAACTTGAGATTACGCCCGACCAGGTCAACCATGCGATTGACGCTGCCGCGGAAGGCGGCGCCGAAGTTTTCTTTATCGACGCCAGTTGGTATGCCGCTCCATACAGCAGTTGGTGGAAGACAGTCGGTGATTGGGATGTCGATCCCCGGCGTTTTCCCCAGGGCCTAAAGCCCTTCCGTGATCGAACCCATGCTGCCGGGATGCTGTGGGGATTATGGATGGATGCGGAACGGGTTGGAGACGACAGCCGCGTGGCCAAGCAACACCCGGATTGGCTGGCCATGAACTACGACGGCGAAAGAAAAATCGGAGGGTTGTTGGATATAACAAATCCAGATGCCGCCAAGTGGATGGAGCAGCAGATCATCCATGTCATCGAGGAAAATCAGCTCGACTTTTTTCGTCTGGACTACAACACCCTTCCAGGTCGCGGAATCAAGATCGTTCGCGATGGTTTCGTCGAAAATGGCTATTGGCGCTACTACGACACTTTGTACGGTATATACGACCGCTTGAGAGCGCGTTTTCCCGCGGTCATCTTCGAGAACTGCGCCGGTGGCGGTGGGCGCACCGATATCGGCATGGTGCGTCGGTTTGGTCATACCGACATTACCGATTGGCAAATCGCCCCGCGATCTTTTTCCATCACCAACGGCATGACCATGGCGCTGCCCCCGGAGTACGTCGACCGGTTGCTCGGCGGTCAAGATGGGCAAACCGCAGCAGAGTTCGATTTTCAGGCGCGTCTGCTGCTGTTTCTCCAGCCCAAATTTGGCTTCCTCTATCCTCCGGGATCACAACCCAATCCTCTGTTCATGCGGCGGTTGAAACACTGGGTAGAGCTTTACAAGAACTTTGTTCGCCCATACATTGACACCAGCAGGATTTACCACCACACGCCAGAGGTAGCAGGACTCGACCCTCACGGCTGGGGAGTGCTAGAGCTTGCTTCTGAGGACCGCGCGCGATCCATTTGCGGACTCTTCCAACTCTCTGCTCCCACCCACTCGGAATATGAATTAAGGCTGCGTGGTCTGGATGTGTCGCGGCGCTACCGCGTCACCTTCGACAATTCCGGTCAAACCAGCACAGCCGATGGTTTTGCTTTAATGGAGCAGGGGATTACGGTACGCCTTGAGGGCGCTTTGACATCGGAATTGCTGGTGCTTGAGGCGATATAGCCAGCAAACGTGCTCTCTTGCTCCCACCAGACTTGAAGAAGCGGCCCAGGTTTGATTATGCCGGATGGCTGCACCCCGATCTAAACCGAGCGGAATTATGGCGAGGACAGGGTATAATGGGGTGTTTTTCGAGGTCCAGGAAAGTTCCCCCCTCATGCCTTCAACCGGCAAACCTGGCACTTGAAATAACGCAGGAGTTGAACATGCGACTTAAAACAAAGTGTCAACCACTGTTTCTCGCCCCTGTGCTGCTGGTGTTGATTCTATTGCCGCAGACCATGCTTGGATCGTCGGCAACGCCTAAAGCTCTTGTGGGGAAATGGGCAGGAAGAGTCTCATCCGTCAGTACTTCTTCTTTCGTAGTCACCATCGAAGTCGGTCCCGATTCGAAAGCGCACATTGTCGGAGAAGGCTCCCCTTGTTTCACCGAGGCTGACCTCGTGGTCACGCCTACTGGTCCTGAGTCCGTTACCTTTGCCGGCAGCAGCAAAGCGCACGAAAACGTCACCTTCAAAGGAACCCTGGATGGCAACGAGAAACAGCTTGAAGTGACCTATATTGTAAACGGGAGCGGGAGCGCGCGCTGCGAGACGGATCGAGGCGCGGGAACTTTGGAGAAGCAGTGAGAAAGTAAGAAACTGCGCCTGAACCGCAAGCATTCCCGCGGCTGAGACGCAGCTGGATCAGCTTCCCATCCGCTCTTTGGCGGACCCTTGACGGACCTTAGAGCAATTCTATGATTTCCCTGCGAAGAAATTTCCTGCGTGCGCTGGTCTGCGCGGGCGGTACAGCAGCCTTACTGCCGTCACACCTACGGGGACTGACAGACAGTCTGGCACTCTTTGAACCGCTTCCCCTGGACGAACCTCCCGGCCCGATCCGGCTCAACAGCAACGAGAACGCCTATGGGCCTTCCGAGAAAGCGGTCGCGGCCTTGCGTGAGGCTCTCCAGAGCGTGAATCGTTATCCGTACTCGCAAGATGCTGCTCTGGTGGAGCGGATCGCACAGCATCATGGAGTCAAAAGCGAACAAGTACTTCTGGGCTGTGGTTCGACCGACATTCTGCGAATGGCCGCAGCCGCATTCCTTCGCCGCGGCAAGCGACTGATCCAAGCTGACCCAACTTTTGACGCGATGAGCCATTACGCCCAGAGCACTGGGGCCGAGGTCATCTCTTTGCGATTGACCCCCCATTTTGGCCACGATCTTGACGCTATGTCGCAGCACCTGGACGAAAACGCGGCCCTGGTGTACATCTGCAACCCGAACAACCCCACCGGGACCCTCACTCCCAGACCGGACTTGGAACTGTTCATCAAGAAATTGCCAGCGAATACCCAGATTCTGATCGACGAGGCTTACCACCACTATGCAGGAGAATCCTCGCGATACCAGTCCTTCATCGATCACCCAGTGGATCATGAACGGGTGATAGTCACGCGCACCTTTTCGCAGGTATATGGTTTGGCGGGGCTGCGGCTTGGGTATGCCGTGGGTTCGCCAAAAGTGCTGCAGTTCATGCGAGCGCATGCTACCGAACAAAGCGTCAACAGCGTGGTTGCCCTGACGGCGATGGCCGCGCTCGACGATGCCGACGGTCTGCGCGATGCGGTGAAACGCAATGCCGATGACCGGCAAGAATTCCGCAATTCGGCGATGATCCGCATGCTTAAGCCGCTTGACTCCTACACCAATTTCATCATGATGGACACCCATCACCCTGCGCAAGAAGTGATCGAGCACTTCGAAAAGAACCAGGTGCTCATCGGACCGCGTTTCCCGGCGATGGATACGCATATTCGGGTCTCGCTCGGAGCTCGGCCCGAGATGATCAGGTTCTGGAAACTGTGGGACATGCTGCACTACACTCAAATGCATATGTGAGGCTCGCGGAGAGGCCGATGCTCACCATGCGTCCCGAAGATTCAAGCCCGGCCCCAAACAGGTACACTTCTGCGCAATTCGTTGCATCCGCTGTGCAATCGGTTGCGTGATGGGGCGGTGCAAAGCGACGTAAGCTACTCATAATAAACCATTTGTCAGAAAAGTGTTGTGGAATGTGATATGCTGACAAAGACTCCGGATGAAACCCTCATTTTCAGCGCCCTTGGGCGTAACGAGTTTGGCAGTGTGTCTACTGCTTAGCACTGTCTTCGTTCCGACCGCGATCGGCCAGGCAAACGTGCAAGGAGTGTGGAGCACGTTGTCCTATGAGATGACGATCAATCCCATCCATGCGGCGCTTCTGCATAACAATAAAATTCTGGTTGTTACCGGGTCGGGAAACTGTCCGCCGGGCCAGACTGGCTGCCCGTCAGGCCCGCCCTATGGTCCGTCGACTGGGTCGGGAGCGGTTGTTGTGGACCTGGTGGCCGGAACCGTCACCCCCTACTCGGAAACTCCGGACTTTTTCTGTAACGGCATGATCAATCTGCCGGATGGACGCGCATTCATCGACGGCGGCACAATAAATTACAGTCCTCTTTCCGGATCGGTACAGGCTTCCATATTCGATCCCGCCTCAAACACCTTCACTAGCGTGCAGAACATGGCGCACGGCCGCTGGTATCCCACCGTCACCACCCTGGGCGATGGCCGGGTAATGGCCTTCTCCGGATACAACGAGGATGGTGAAATCACCAATACTACGATCGAAATCTACACCGTGAACCAGGGCTGGAGCCCGCAATACACACCGAATTGGACGCCGCCTCTTTATCCACGTATGACCCTTATGCCGAGTGGAAACGTATTCTACTCGGGCGAAACCAGCACCACGCAGATGTTCAATCCTACGAACCAGACGTGGACTTTCGTGGCCAACACGTATTACGGCCTGGACCGCGAATACGGTTCCTCAGTTCTGCTGCCTTTAACTCCAGCCAACAACTACGACCCTAGGATGATCATCCTGGGAGGCGGAAACCCGGGCTCGGCAACTACGGAACTCATTGACCTGGGAGCGGCTACTCCAACCTGGACCCCCGGCCCGAACATGTCCGAGCCCCGCATCGAAATGAATGCCACCCTTCTGCCCAGTGGCAAGGTGCTGGCGCTGGGCGGGTCGGTCGACGACGAGGACGCTTCCACCGCAAGTTATAACGCTGACCTCTACGACCCGGTTTCGAATACTTTTTCATCCGCCGGACAGAATGCCTATCCCCGTCTCTATCACTCGGTGTCCCTGTTGCTGCCCGATGGCACCGTCTGGTTTGCGGGAGGAAACCCTGAACGCGGCGACTACGAACCCCACATGGAGATTTACCAGCCCGCCTATCTGTTCAACTCGGACGGGTCACTGGCCACGCGGCCGACGATCACCAGCGCACCCACCGGCGTTTCTTATGGCAATTCCTTCACGGTGCAGACCCCGGACGCGTCGAGCATTGCCTCAGTCGTGTTGATGCGGGATGGAGCGGTGACTCACGCCTTCGATATGGACCAGCGGCAGGTGGGACTTTCTTTCACTGTGGGCAGCGGGAATTTGACGGTCACGGCGCCGCCCAACTCGAACATCGCGCCGCCCGGTTTTTACATGCTTTTTCTGCTCAACACCAGCGGTGTACCTTCGGTGGCATCATTCATTCAGCTGTCTACCGGGTACGCGACTACGGGCATTAATTTTGTGCAGGCGGCCGCCGGACCCACGACGGTCCAGACCAGTAACAGCTCGGTCTCGGTAGCTTACGTGAATCCGCAGACTGCGGGTAACTTGAACATCGTAGCCGTGGGTTGGGCCGACACCACGTCCAGCATCGCTTCGGTGATCGACACCAACGGCAATACTTACACCCGTGCCGTGGGTCCGACCGCTGGCACCGGGCAGCAGCAATCTATTTACTATGCCAAGAACATCGCTGCCGGCACCAATACGGTATCGGTGACTTTCAACCAGGCGGCAGCATATCCCGACGTTCGCATTCTGGAGTACAACGGGTTGGATACCGCCAATCCCCTGGATGTGACGGCGGCGGCCGCAGGCAGCGGGACCAACGCCAGCAGCGGTGCTGCTACCACGACCTTAGCGAACGAACTGATCTTCGGCTCGGGCACAACCAGCGCGGGATTCACGGGTGCAGGAACGGGGTTCACCACTCGCTTGATCGATGTCTTCGGCAGCATTGGGGAAGACAAAGTGGTTTCGAGCACAGGCAGCTACTCTGCTACGGCCACAAACAGCGCCGGCAACTGGGTCATGCAGATGGCGACTTTTAAAGCAGCAGGCGCGAGTCCAGATTTCAGCATAAGCGCTTCACCCAGGAGTACCACGGTCATTACGGGTGGTTCGGTCAACTACACCGTCACGGTAGGTGCATTGAATGGGTTCAGCAGCGCGGTCGCGCTTGCGTGCTCGGGTCTCCCCACGGGAGCGACTTGCGCATTCAATCCTGCTTCTGTCACTCCGAATTCCAGCCCTGCCACCAGCACTCTAACCATCAGCGCAGCTGCCGGGACCGTCGCGAATACCTACAACGTGACGATAACCGGAACCTCCGGATCGTTAAGCCACAACACATCCGTCAGCCTGGTCGTGCAGTCGGGAACAGTTGCGGATTTCTCTATCTCGGCCACCTCGCCATTGACGGTTGCGGCGGGGGGATTGATTGCGTCGACCGTTTCGATCAGTCCCGCGAACGGATTCACCGGTGATGTCGATCTGGCTTGCGCTTCGGGACTTCCCTCAGATACTACGTGCTCCTTCATCCCTGCTTCGCTTCCCGGTTCAGGTAGCTCGACATTGAACATTACCACTGCGGCCACAACGCCTGCCGGGACTTATCCCATCGCGGTGACCGGAACGTCCGGCGCAGACTCTCATTCCGTCACAGTGACTTTAACGGTTATAGCGGGCGCAAGCTTCTCGCTGACGACGCCAAATCCGGCTTCCGCGACGGTGGCACCCGGCGGTTCGGCAACGTTTACTACCACCATCACTCCGTCCGGCGGTTTCGCAGGCACGGTGAGTCTCAGTTGTGCAATTTCCACCAGTGCCTCGCCGGCGCCGGCCTGCACGTCAACCCAGGTAACGGTGAACGGCGTGGCGGCACAAGCCACGGTGAGCATAACCACCACCGCTCCGCATTCATCCCTCGTGCCATGGCGCAACATGTTTTATGCGATGTTGCTGCCCTTGGGCGGGATCATGTTGCTGGGTGCGAGCAGCGGATCACGCCGGAAGAAGATTAGCTTGCTGCTCATGTTCCTAATGGTTACTGGCCTGTTGTTACTGACGGCCTGCGGCGGGAGCAGCGGTTCGTCCTCGAACAACGGCGGTACTCCGACCGGAGGCACACCTGCGGGAACGTACACCGTTACGGTTACTGCCACGTCGGGATCGGTGCCAGCACAGGCCGCCACCTTTACCCTGACCGTGCAATAACTTACTTTCGGCAGAATCTTCGTCGCATACGAAGTATTCGTCTAGTGGGACTTGCCACGTTCGCGCATCGAACTCGAGAAATTCACAGATGGAAGGGCTGGTTGTAAGGCTCAACCGGATAGCCCTGCGCTTTCCAGGCCGCCAATCCACCTTTGAGAAATTTGATCCGCGAAAAGTGCAAGGCACGCGTTCGTTGCAAAATCTCCCGGCTGGTTTTATCGCTGGGGCAAGTGCAGTAGACGATCGAGTCTATTTCTTTGGGGATGAGCGACGGATTCTCGAGCACGTCTTTTGGGGGAATCCTCTTCGCGCCGGGGATAATCTCAGAATTGGCTAACAAGTCGAGCGGCTGACGAACGTCGAACAGCAGGACCTCCGGATTTGAGGCTAACAAGGTCTGGAGTGCCTCCGCTGTAACGCTGTGCTGCTCAATGTCGCGCTGGTTCGCTGTACGTTTGAGCCAGATTGAGCCCCAAATTGCGATGGAGACTGCGACGAGCAGGCAGATTGCATAGACGCTGACAGCGGGTAGGATCAGGGCCACCACTTGTTCTCCCTCCGTACTCACCGGTACTAGATTCCGCAAGGACATGAAAAGATTCCCGGAGCGCGATTGGATCGCCGGATGTGCAGCCACGCCCCAAAGCAAAAAAGGATTGCATCTCGTACGAAGGTCAAATCATCAATTTTCGAATTAAGTCCTGCTACAATCGCTCTCTTCATGGCACCGTTGGGCCGGCGCTGGCCCGATGAAGCGCGGGGAACCTGGAATATCGACTTCAGCGTAAAAGCACGCTGACGGGGGCGAAGATGAATACGCTTTCGAAATACAAGTTCTGGATCGGCGGAGCCGTTGGCCTGCTTATCATCGGCTTGATTATTGGAGCGATCTACCCAAATCGTGTATCGGGAGCGCCACCGAGCGCGCCGGCAGACGTTGAGGTGGTGCAGGTTGAGCAGAAAGACGTTCCGATTTTTGGTGAGTGGATCGGTACGCTCGACGGATTCACAAATGCCGACGTCAGAGCGGAAGTTACAGGTTACCTGCTGCGGCAGGGCTACCAGGAAGGCTCATTCGTCAAGAAGGGCCAGCTCCTCTTTGAGATTGATCCTCGGCCATTTCAAGCGGCCCTCGACCAGGCTGAAGGCCAGTTAGCACAGGCCAAAGCGCAACTCGCCAACGCCCAGGCCGTTCAAGGCAGAACTCAGCTTGATGTGGAGCGATACACCCCCCTCGCCAAAGAACAGGCAGCTAGCCAGCAGGATCTCGATAACGCGGTCCAGAACAACCTAGCCGCCAAGGCTTCAGTGGCGACGGCCAGCGCTCAAATTAAAACCGCTGAGGCTGCCGTAGAAACCGCCAGGATCAATCTCGATTTTACCCGGCTCGTAGCGCCTATTGACGGCATCGCTGGGCAGGCCCAGCTTCAAGTAGGCGCACTGGTCAATTTAAACAGCTCGGCCGTGACCTCGGTTTCAACGGTTGACCCCATCAAAGTTTATTTCACCGTCGGTGAGCCGCAATACCTGGCATGGAGAAAACGCTTCCCGACAGATGCCACTCGGGAAGCAGCGGACAAGAATCTGCGGCTCGAATTGATTTTGGCCGACGGATCAACCTATGCGCATACCGGCACGTTCTACTTTGCGGACCGCCAAGTGAATGAGAGCACCGGGGCAATTCGGATCGCCGGTCTATTTTCCAATCCCGGAAACGTTCTGCGTCCCGGCGGGTACGCCAAGGTTCGCGCCGTCATCCGAGTACAGCAGGACGCATTGCTTGTGCCCCAGCGTGCAGTCTCGGAGCTGCAAGGCGGTTATCAAGTCGCGACGGTGGATGACAAGAACAAAGTGAGCATTCGAACAGTCAAAGTTGGCGACCGTGTCGGCAACCAGTGGGTAATCGCCGACGGACTGAAGCCAGGCGAACGAGTGATTGCTGAGGGTGTGCAGAAGGCGCGTCCGGGAATGCAGGTGAACCCCAAGCCATTCGTGGAAGCTTCGGGAAAATAATCCAATGTCGAAGTTTTTTATCAACCGTCCCATCGTTGCCATGGTGATCTCGATCGTGCTCGTGCTTGTGGGTACGCTTACCATCTTGCGCTTGCCGGTCGCGCAGTTTCCCGCCATTGCTCCGCCCGAGATTCAAGTCCTCGCCACCTACATCGGGGCGGACGCGCAAACCCTGGAGCAAGCAGTTGCCACTCCCATCGAACAGCAGATGAACGGAGTGGACAACATGAACTACATGTACTCGCTGAACGCGACCGGCAATAACACCACCAGCCTGATTGTGGATTTCGATGCGAAAACCGATCCGAACACCGATTACATTCTTGCGCAAAGCCGTGAAACACTGGCTGCTTCTCAGCTTCCTGTGGACGTCACTAATTACGGAGTCAACGTCCGAAAATCCGTTACCGCTCCTCTCACGCTAATCGCGGTGTACTCGCCGCATGGAACCTATGATGCGACGTTTCTGGCCAACTACGCCTATATCAATCTGGTTGATCCCGTCCTGCGTTCGCCCGGGATCGGCAACGTTCAGGTATTCGGCGCCGGCCAATACGCGATGCGGTTGTGGGTAAAGCCCGATACATTGGCCAAACTCGGCGTCACCGTGCCGGAAATCGTCAGCGCCATTCAGGCGCAAAACACCGTGAACCCAGCCGGGAAGGCAGGCGGGGAACCGGCTCCCAAGGGCCAGGAATTCACTTATTCGGTGCTCGCGCAAGGCCGCCTCATCTCCCCGGAAGAGTTCGGACAGATCGTGGTGCGCGAGACGCCCGATGGGGGAACGGTTCGAGTCCGCGACGTCGCTCGAATCGAGTTGGGTGCCCAGGACTATAGCGTCGCTGGGCGTTACAACGGAAAGCCCAGCGCGATTATTGCCACCTACCAACTGCCGGGATCGAATGCAGTCGATGCCGCCGCCGGCGTGAATAAACTCATGTCGAAGATGAAGGAGCGCTTCCCGGAGGACTTGGATTACGTCGTGGCGCTGGACACGACGCGCGCGGTCACGGAAGGCATGAAGGAAATCGTTGTAACGCTTTTGATTGCGCTCGCGCTTGTGATCTTTGTGGTCTACATCTTCCTGCAGGGCTGGCGCGCCACGTTGATTCCATTGCTTGCGGTGCCGGTCTCGCTGATCGGCACGTTCGTGCTCTTTCCGTTTTTTGGGTTCTCCATCAACACGCTTTCTCTTTTTGGTCTGGTGCTGGCGATCGGGCTTGTGGTCGACGATGCGATTGTCGTCGTCGAGGGCGTGGAGCGGCACATCGAAGAGGGCATGACGCCGAAGGACGCCGCGTTGAAGGCAATGGAAGAGCTGTCCGGCCCTGTAGTCGGTATCGCCCTGGTTCTCTCCGCAGTGTTCGTGCCGACCGCTTTCATTCCCGGAATCACTGGCAAGCTTTACCAGCAATTCGCCGTTACGATAGCGATTTCCGTTCTGCTTTCTGCGTTCAATGCGCTCACGCTTAGCCCGGCGCTTGCCGCCCTTTTGCTTCGGCCCAAGGAGCCGAGCCACGGACTCTTGCGGAGATTTTTTGATTGGTTTAACCGTGTGTTTGAGCGGGCCACGGAAGGCTATGTAAGTTGGAGCGCCGTATTGGTTCAAAAGTCGGTCGTTGTGATCGTGATGCTCCTGGTTTTTGGCGGCGCCGCTGCTTTTTTTGCCAACCGAATCCCATCGAGCTTCCTTCCCGACGAAGACCAGGGTTACGCCTACGTTAATGTGCAACTGCCGAATGGAGCTTCACTGGAACGCACGACGGCGGTCACGGCTGATGTCGAAAAAATCCTGATGAATACGCCGGCGGTCGAACACGTTACCTGCTTCGTCGGCTTCAGTTTGCTCAGTTTTGTTCGCACCAGTTACAACTCCACCTTTTTTGTGACGCTTAAGCCCTGGGACGAACGCAAGACAAGGGCCGACCAATTTCAAACGTTCAAGGCACATCTGAACCAGCAGTTGAGCCGGTTGCCCGCCGCAGTCGCTTTCGGTTTTTCGCCTCCCGCGATTCCTGGCGTCGGCACTGCGGGAGGATTTACGTTCATTCTCGAAGACCGTTCGGGCAGCGACCTTCAGTTCCTCGCCAAGAACCTGAGCACTTTTCTTGATGCCGCCCGAAAGCGGCCGGAAATCGCCAGCCTCAGTACTACTTTCCTGGCAAGTGTCCCGCAACAGTTTGTCGACGTAAACCGCGACAAGGTTTTGAAGCAAGGTGTGGCCCTCAGCGACGTCTACCGCACGGTGCAAGCTTTCATGGGCGGTTATTTCATCAACTACTTCAACCGTTTCGGCCGCCAGTGGCAGGTGTATATCGAAGCGGAAAGCGAAGATCGTGCCAAGGCGGACAACGTCGGGCAGTTCTATGTTCGCAACAACAAGGGAGAGAGTGTCCCTCTTTCCACACTTACGACGGTGAAGCCGCGCCTGGGCCCGGAGTTTACTTTGCGCTTCAACGAATATAGGTCGGCGCAGATCAACGGGAGCGCGGCGCCTGGATACAGCGCTGACCAAGCCACGGCCGCCCTCGAGGATGTTTTCAAGCAGACGATGCCGCGGGAGATGGGCTTCGACTATTCCGGCATATCGTTTCAAGAACAGAAAGCGCGGGAAGGTGTACCTCCTGCCGCGATCTTTGGATTGTCGTTGCTCTTCGTCTTTCTGGTTCTGGCTGCGCTCTACGAAAGCTGGACGCTCCCTTTCAGCGTGCTGTTGAGCACCCCGGTCGCGATCTTTGGGGCCTTTGGAATCCTTTGGTTGCGCCGGGTGTTGCTCGGCGTTTTCCTGCCGCCTTACCTCGTCCAAATCGAGACCGATGTCTATTCGCAAATCGGGCTGGTTATGCTCATCGGCCTGGCGGCGAAGAACGCGATTCTGATTGTCGAGTTCGCCAAGGACGAATACGAGAAAGGTATACCTCTGGCGGATGCCGCGCTCAAGGGAGCCCGGCTTCGTCTGCGTCCGATTTTGATGACATCTTTTGCGTTTATCCTCGGGTGCGTGCCGCTATGGACGGCGACCGGCGCCGGGTCTGTGGCCCGGCAAATCATGGGCACGACTGTGATTGGCGGGATGATGGCCGCCAGCGTGATCGGAATCTTCTTTGTGCCGGCGATCTTCTACCTGGTGGAGAAATGGTCAGGCGCCAGCAACGAGATGGCTGCTGGTGCAGTGCCGGGTATGCCTGCGCCGGCGGAGGGCGACTGAAATGGTCGACTGCCGAATCGACGAGAGGAGCCAACTGCGGAGAGAGTCATGAAAAAGCTGGCGTCGTTTATTTCCGCGACCGCGATCTTACTGGCCGGATGCGCGGTGGGTCCGAATTATCACCGGCCGGCCGTTCAGACTCCCGGCGTATACCGTGATCTGAGGGAAAGCCCGCAGGCCCAGGCTCAAGCGGCATCGTTTGCAGACACTCCGTGGTGGCAAGTTTTCCAGGACCAGCAACTGCAAGAACTCATTCGCACCGCCCTGAAGGAGAACTACGATCTTCAACTGGCGACGGAGCGCATCACCGCCGCGCGGGCTCAAGTCGCCATCACGCGCTCTAGCCTTTTTCCGCAGGTCCAGGCTAGCGGTACCTTCGTCGGGGGAAAAGATCCAGTAAGCGAAGCTAAGTACAACATTTTGGGGCTCACTGCCGACGCAGCATTTCAGTTGGATTTTTTCGGCCGCCTGCGACGCGCGACGGAGGTAGCGCGGGCCGAACTGCTGGCTACCGAGGATGCGCAGCATATCGTCATCCTCACGCTGGTAAGCGACGTGGCGAGTGACTATTTCACGCTGCTGCAGCTTGATCTCGAGCTTCAAATCACGCGCGATACGGCTAAGACCCAGGAAGATTCCGTCAAGCTGACGCGGTTGCGGCTCGACCACGGGGTTGCGACCAAACTGGATGTGCTGCAAGCCCAGCAGGTGCTGGATACTGCCAATGCGGCGATCCCCGACCTTGAGAGGCAGATTGGCCAGGAGGAAGATGCGATCAGTATTCTTCTGGGTCATTATCCCGACAGCGTTCGACGTGGGCGCCCGTTGGCCGAGCAGCCAATTCCGCCGGATGTACCGCCGGGCCTGCCGTCGACCTTACTGGAACGCCGTCCAGATATTCGTCAGGTGGAGCATGAACTGATCGCCGCCAACGCCGAGATCGGCGTCGCCAGGGCTGCGTTTTTTCCGCAAATTTCACTTACCGGCTCTGGTGGAGGAGCGTTCGGCCGAAGCTCTCTCTTCTCGAGCATGATGAGTTCACAGAATGGAATCTGGTCCTACGGCGCACAGGTCACTCAACCCATTTTCACGGGCGGCGCTCTGCGGGGGAACCTGAAGTTGGCTGAGTCACAGCATCGCCAGGAACTGATTGCCTATAAGCAAAGTATCCAACTGGCGTTCCGCGATGTCTCCGACGCCCTGATCGGCTATCAGAAAGTTCATCAAGTCCGCCTTGCGCAGGAGACATCGGTCAAGGATCTGCAGGATTCGGTCGACACGTCGCTTCTGCGCTACCGCGGAGGCATCACAACCTATCTCGAGGTTCTCGATGGGCAGCGATCGCTGTTTGAATCCGAACTTGCTCTCGCTCAGGCCCGAGGCAACGAGTACCAAAGCCTGATACAACTTTACAAAGCACTGGGGGGAGGCTGGCAGGAAGTTGTGCAGACCCCCAATGGTCTTCCCCTTCATTCGCAAAACGTAACGCCGAACTAGGGAAAAAACTTTGACCGACAGCAACCGAAACGAAGGCGACCTCATCGTTATCGACACGAGGCATCTAAGTTAACCTGTGTTTTAATTCATAAGGAGGAATCAAAATGGCTGAGCCCAAGTCTGCAGCAAATGAAAACGAAATTTCCCGCAACCGTCTCGCGGAACTTCTAAACGAGGATCTTTCCCGCGAATATCAAGCGATCATTGCCTACGTAGTCTATTCCCAGGTGCTGAGCGGCGCGCAATATATGGACATCGCCGCCCAGCTGGAAATCCACGCCAAGCAGGAGCTTGATCATGCCCTGATCCTCTCGCGTCAGATCGACTATCTCGGCAAAATGCCTGTGGTTACTCCCCAGCCGGTACGCACCTCGAAAAATGCGAAGGATATGCTCCGCTACGATCTCGAAAACGAAAACGAAACCATCCGCAATTACCGCGATCGCATCCGGCAATGTGAAGCGCTCGGAGAATACGCGATGGCGGAACAAATTCGTCAGATCCTTATGCAGGAGCAGGATCATCAAATTGATTTGGCCACCGCCCTGGGCGAGGAAGTTCCTGACCTTAGCGGCGGTCCCAAATCACGCAGCCTGCGCAAGCGCCGCTAAGACAACTCGCATCGTTCCGCCTGGGTGGTGCGTGAAACGAGCAGACAAGGTGTCCAATGAGTACAAAGAGTGCGGCGCTCCCTGAACGGGCGGCCGTTCCGATGACGGCTCGTACCACGAATGTTTCAGAACTTCTCCATCAGTACGGGATCGACGCGATTCCGTTTGCGGAGACGGACAACTCACTCTACGAACGCCATTTGATTTTTGACCGGGCGATCGACGCCAAGGTGGCGAGTGCGCGGGAGCGCTTTGAGGCGTTTGCGCGCTCCGTAAGAGACGTTCTCGCGCAACGTTGGGTGCTGACCAAGCAAACTTACGAACGGGAAAATGCCAAGCGCATTTACTACCTTTCCATGGAGTTTCTCATTGGCCGCTCCCTGGCCAACAATGTAACCAACCTCTTACTCGATCCTCTTGTGCGACAGGCGGTTCCGGGAATAGGTATCGACTGGCTCGATCTGGTCGAGCAGGAACCCGATGCGGGCCTGGGCAACGGCGGCTTGGGCCGTCTTGCGGCATGCTTCCTCGACTCCATGGCCACCATGCAGCTCGCAGCCACGGGTTATGGACTGCGCTACGAGTACGGCATGTTCAAGCAAACGATCGTGGATGGCTGGCAAAAGGAGAATCCCGACAACTGGCTCCGCGACAGCGATCCCTGGGAGATTGCCCGGCCTCACGAGCAGGTGGAAATCAAGCTGAATGTCTCATTCAAAGTGCGAGGCGGCAATTTTGAGGCGATCCCCAACCGGCCGTCCAGCCTGATCGGTATTCCGTTTGATCGCCCCGTGGTGGGCTACGGTGGAAAGACGATCAATACACTGCGGCTCTGGGCTGCGTGCGCGCCTGACTACTTCGATTTACAAAAGTTCGACACCGGCGACTTTGTCGGAGCGCTGGGCGAAACTCTCGAAGCCGAGTCGCTCACCCGCGTGCTGTACCCGGATGATTCCACGATGGAAGGGCAAGGACTGCGCTTCTTGCAGGAGTATTTCCTGGTCGCTTGTTCCATGGCCGACCTGGTGCGACGCTTCCAGCGCCACAATAAAGATTGGGAACAGCTGCCGGAGGAGGCCGCAATTCAACTCAATGACACGCATCCTTCCATGTCGGTGGCTGAGCTGATGCGAATCCTGCTTGACGATGTGCACCTGGGATGGGACCAGGCTTGGGATCTGACGAAGAGGACACTGGGGTATACAAATCACACTTTGCTGCCCGAGGCTCTCGAGAAGTGGCCCGTGGCTTGGTTTGAAAAACTTATTCCCCGGCATCTGGAAATTATCTACGAGATCAACCGGCGGCTGCTCGACGACGTTCGGGCTCGCTTTCCCGGCGATGAGGGACGCGTGCAGCGCGTGAGTCTGGTGGAAGAAGGCGCACAGCGCAAGATTCGCATGGCGAACCTTGCAATCGTCGGCTCCCACAGCACCAATGGAGTGTCCGCTGTCCACTCGGAGCTGCTGCGGACAACGACGGTTAAGGATCTGGCCGAAATGTTTCCCGAGCGTTTCAACAACAAAACCAACGGGGTGACGCCGCGACGATGGTTGCTCGAAGCTTATCCCGGGCTCTCGAATGCAATTACCCAAGTCATCGGTGACCGGTGGATTTCGGACTTGAGCCGCTTGAAGGATCTGAAGCCGTTTGCTGAAGACCATAGCTTTCGTGAAGTGTTCCTCAAGTCGAAACGAGAGGCCAAAGTGCAGGTTGCCAATTGGCTTAAGTCGACCTCAGGAAAGATCGTGGACCCGGACTCCGTTTTTGACTGCCATATCAAGCGCATCCACGAATACAAGAGGCAACTGCTGAACGCGCTACGAATCGTCATCGTTTACAACCGGCTGCGGGCCAATCCCAATCTGCAGATGGTGCCGCGCACATTCTTTTTTGCCGGCAAAGCCGCGCCCGCTTACGTTCTGGCCAAGCTGATCATAAAGTTCATCAACAATTTGGCGGTCACAATTGATAGCGATCCCGCCGTCCGCGGGCGACTCAACGTCGTCTTCCTCCCGGAGTACAACGTTTCTCTGGCGGAGCGGCTGATTCCAGCCAGCGACGTCTCCAATCAGATCTCGACTGCTGGCTACGAGGCCAGCGGGACGAGCAACATGAAATTCATGATGAATGGGGCCTTAACCGTTGGGACGCGCGACGGCGCGACCATCGAAATGGCGGAGGAAGTAGGCGAAGAGAACATGTTCCTGTTTGGCCTTACTGTGAAACAAGTGGAGGACAGTCGCTCCTGGTACAACCCGCAGTGGCACTATCAACATGAGCCTGAGACTCGAGCCGCTCTGGATCTTATTTTCTCGGACCACTTCAGTCCAAAAGAACCGGGAGTCTTCGCTCCCTTGCGCGACACGCTTCTCACGACGGATCACTACATGCACCTGGCGGACCTCACCTCCTACGTCCGGGCGCAGGAACGGCTCGGAGAGTTGTATGCTGATCCCAGCGCGTGGGCGCGCATGGCAATCCTGAACGTCGCGAGCTCGGGGAAATTTTCGAGTGACCGCAGCATTGCGCAGTATGCGTCCGAGATTTGGAAGGTGCAAGCATGCCCAGTATCCTAGAAGCGCAATCCAAGATAGAAGTGCCTGACCAGACAAATATTTCGCCGCTCGCGGGCAAGCCGGCTCCAAAAGAGTTGCTGGTGGACGTGGCTCGCCTGGAGAAAGAATATTTCGAGCGCCGTCCCGACGTGCATGATCCCAATCAGTTAGTCAGCTTCGGCACCAGTGGACACCGCGGCTCGCCCCTGTTCGGAACCTTTAACGAAGCACACATCCTGGCTATTACCCAGGCGATCTGCGACTACCGGCGAGGGCAGGGAACCGACGGCCCGCTTTACATGGGGAAAGACACCCACGCGGTTTCCGGTCCGGCGCAGCGCACTGCCCTCGAGGTGCTGGCAGCCAATAACGTGGAAACCATTATCCAGCAAGCGGACGGTGTAACCCCGACCCCGGTCATCTCGCGGGCGATTTTGGTTTACAACCGCGACCGCAAGCAGCACCTCGCGGATGGCATCGTGATTACGCCATCGCACAATCCGCCCGAAGATGGAGGTTTCAAGTACAACCCAACGAACGGCGGCCCTGCCGATACCGACGTGACGCGCTGGGTCGAGAACCGCGCCAACGATTTGTTGCGAGCGGGAAATGTTGGCGTCAAGCGCATCCCGTTTGCCAAGGCAATGCAGGCTGCGAATACGCACGAGGAAGACTTCATACTCCCGTATGTCCGCGATCTCAAGAACGTTGTCGATATGGATGCGATTCGCAGCGCTCACCTCAAACTTGCTGTGGATCCGCTGGGCGGGGCATCGCTGCCCTACTGGGAGCCGATCAATTCCGTTTACGGGTTGGAGATCGTTGACGTAAACCCGATTATCGATCCAACTTTTTCTTTCATGACCGTCGATCACGACGGAAAAATCCGCATGGACTGTTCGAGCCCTTATGCGATGGTCAGGCTGGTTGCGCTCAAAGACCGGTATCAGTTGGCTTTCGGCAATGATACTGACGCCGACCGGCATGGGATTGTGACTCCGGTTTCCGGTTTGATGAATCCAAATCATTACCTTGCCGTTGCCATCCGATATTTGCTCAAGCACCGGCCTCAGTGGCGCAAAGAAGTCGCAGTAGGAAAGACGCTGGTCAGCAGCAGCATGATCGACCGGGTCGTCAGGAAGCTCGGACACAAGCTTCTCGAAGTGCCAGTGGGCTTCAAATGGTTTGTGCCGGGGCTGGTCGACGGCTCCTGCTGTTTCGGGGGGGAAGAGAGCGCGGGAGCCAGTTTTCTTCGGCTTGACGGTACTGTTTGGACGACCGACAAGGACGGACCGATCATGGACTTGTTGGCGGCGGAGATTACCGCGCGCACCGGCAAGAATCCGGGAGAGCATTACCGCGAACTGACGGCGGAGTTCGGCACTCCTTACTACGCCCGCATAGACGCGCCGGCCACGCCCGAGCAGAAAGCACGGTTGCAAAAACTCTCGCCTGATGCAGTAAAGGAGTCGGATCTGGCGGGCGAACCGATCACCGCCAAGCTCACCAAGGCTTCCGGCAACGGCGCCCCTATCGGCGGCTTGAAAGTTGTGGCAGAAAACGGGTGGTTCGCGGCCCGGCCTTCCGGGACTGAGAATATCTATAAGATATACGCCGAAAGCTTCAAAAGCCAGAGCCATCTGACCGCGATTGTGAGCGAAGCCCAACAGATGGTAAACAATGCGTTGGGTTCCTCCGGAACCGGTCCCCAGGACGCAGCCCGGCCATGATCGGCGGCGGAATCACGAGCGTCCCCGGCCCAGTGATGCAAGCCGTCAAGGGTATTCTCCTGGTTGTGAGCGCACTGTTTCCGATAGTGGATCCGATCGGAGGGAGCCCCATCTTTCTATCGCTCACCAGAGACTACGCAGCGGAGACGCGCAGAGTGCTAAGCCGCCGCATCGCGCTGAATAGCTTCATTCTGATGATCGGGTCCTACGCCATCGGATCGCACGTGCTTTCATTCTTTGGTATATCCCCCCCGGTCGTGCAGGTGGGTGGCGGACTGATCGTGATATCGACGGGTTGGGCGATGCTGAACCAGAAGGACGGGAACGATCGAAGCACAGTCGGGCGTACGGTCACCTGCTCGGATGCCATGCGCGATGCCTTTTATCCGCTGACGCTGCCGTTGACGGTGGGGCCGGGCTCCATCTCCGTCGCGATCACACTGGGCGCAAATGAAACGCATCAGTTGGGCGCAAACCTGCTGGCGCTTCTCGCGGCGGCAATTGGTTCTGCCTTTGTGGCGGCAACAATCTATCTCTGCTACGGTTTCGCAGATCGGTTGGCGGCTCTCATGGGCCCGACAGGTATGAACGTAATTCTGAGGCTCTCCGCGTTCCTGCTGGTATGCATCGGTGTGCAGATTCTGTGGAATGGCGCCAGCAAGTTGCTCAGTTCGTTGCCGGTCGTTGCCGGCTTTCTCGCGCCGCTCTGAGCGCGACGAGAGACTCAGGACGCGAGACTGAGAAAGATATGCCAGACTCACGCGAATTTGGTAAGAACGAAAGGAATACGGCCATGGCAGCAAGAGTAGAAGCAATCGCGGACCATCCCACAGATAAGCCACGGGCATGGAAAGATCTTCAAGCTCACTACAAGAACGTGAAGGGAGTGCACCTGCGGCAGCTCTTTGCAGAAGATCCAGAGCGGGGCACTCGCTTGACTGTCGAGGCGCTCGGACTGTTTCTCGACTATTCGAAGAATCGCGTTACAGATGAAACGCTCAAGCTGCTGATCCGGCTGGCCGAAGAGTCCGGCTTGCGAGCGCGAATCGACGCCATGTTTAAGGGTGAGAAAATCAATATCACCGAGAAGCGGGCAGTCCTGCACATCGCATTGCGCGCGCCCCGGGACGCCTCCATCCTGGTGGACGGGGAAAACGTGGTGCCCAAGGTGCATGCTGTGCTCGACCGGATGGCGGATTTCTCCAACCGGGTTCGAAGCGGCGAGTGGAAAGGTCATACCGGCAAGCGCATTCGCAACGTGATCAATGTTGGCATCGGCGGCTCCGACCTCGGACCAGTAATGGCTTACGAGGCTCTCAAGCATTATTCCGACAGGGCGATGACATTTCGCTTTGTGTCGAACATCGATGGCACCGATTTTGCCGAGGCCGTTCGCGATCTCGATCCGTCGGAGACGCTTTTCATTATCTCTTCGAAAACCTTCACCACACTGGAAACAATGACGAATGCGCAAACGGCTCGCGCCTGGGCCCTCGCCGGGCTGGGAGGCGACGAAAAGTCAATCGCGAAACACTTTGTCGCGGTTTCGACGAACGCTCAAGAGGTCGCGAAATTCGGCATCGACACAGCCAACATGTTCGAGTTCTGGGACTGGGTCGGTGGGCGCTACTCGATGGATTCAGCCATCGGGCTCTCGACCATGGTCGCTATCGGCCCGGAGAATTTTCGCGCCATGTTGAGCGGATTCCGCCAGATGGATGAGCACTTCCGCTACACTCCCTTCGAGCGCAATCTGCCGGTCCTGATGGGTCTTCTCTCCATCTGGTACAACGACTTCTTTGGCGCGCAAACCGTAGCGGTGTTGCCCTACGAACAATACCTGAAGCGGTTTCCCGCTTATCTGCAGCAACTCACCATGGAGAGCAACGGCAAACATGTCACGCTCAAGGGAAAGAAAGTGCACCACGACACCAGTCCAATTTACTGGGGCGAACCTGGTACCAACGGTCAGCACTCGTTCTATCAGTTGATCCATCAGGGCACCAGATTGATTCCTTGCGACTTCATCGCTTTCGCGGAGGCGCTCAATCCGTTAGGACAGCATCACGACATGCTGATTGCGAACGTTTGCGCGCAGACGGAAGCGCTGGCGTTCGGTAAGACTCCTGAACAAGTCAAAGCCGAGGGCACACCGAAATGGCTGGTCCCACACCGCGTATTCGAGGGCAATCGTCCCTCAAACACCATCATGGCGAAACGTCTGACGCCAGAAACTCTAGGCAAACTGGTAGCGCTCTACGAACACTCCGTTTTTACCCAGGGCACGATCTGGAAGATAGATTCGTTTGACCAGTGGGGCGTCGAGCTGGGCAAGGTGCTGGCGCAGCGCATCATTCCTGAACTCGAGAGCAAAACGGAACCGAAACTTGTACATGATAGCTCCACCAACAACCTGATCAGTTATTACAGGAAATCCAAGGAGACAGCGTGATGCTTCTCCGCTTAACAGCGTGGAGAGAGACGGAGTGAAGAGTTCAGTCCTTGCGCCCCCCACCCCGGCCGTGACCACGAAACGCCCAACGTGGGCTC
>Ga0187871_10000547_pt1 | contig 35919 bp, 25 predicted proteins | sample June2016WEW_16_1_FD_132988 | JGI IMG/M metagenome (GOLD analysis project Ga0187871, IMG submission 132988) | Peatland microbial communities from SPRUCE experiment site at the Marcell Experimental Forest, Minnesota, USA - June2016WEW_16_10 | ecosystem: Environmental > Terrestrial > Soil >...
CAATCAAGTGGTCCAGGTCTCGCCGGACGCGCTGCAGGAATTCAAGGTCACCACGAACGCCTACAGCGCGGAGTACGGGCACGTGGGTGGCGCCGTGATTAACGCGAGCGTGCGCAGCGGCACAAACGAGTTTCATGGATCGCTGTGGGAGTACTTGCGCAATACCGACTTGAACGCAACCGGCTTTTTCAAGCCCGTGGGAGGGGCCAAGCCAGTGTACATTTACAACCAATTCGGTGGTACCCTGGGTGCGCCCGTCAAGAAGAACAAGGCGTTTGCGTTCGTCGATTACGAAGGCTTTCAGCGCATGCAACACTCGCTGTCGACGACGAGCGTACCGACGCTCGCGCAGCGGGCCGGCAACTTCTCGGGGCTTACCGTGGTCGATCCGTACAACCCGACTGCGCCATTCCCGAACGGCATGATTCCGGAAACCCGGCTGACGAACTTCGGCACCACGGTCTTCAACGCACTTCCGGCGCCGGACCTACCAGGCAACACCAGCAACTTCTCCTATCTGGCGACGACTCCCGACGAGGACAATAAGTTCGATGTTCGGTACGACCACTACGTGCGCGATAATCTCACCGCGTTCACGCGCTTCAGCTACCACCTTTATAACCAGACTGCGGGGCCTGCGGTGCCGGGGCCATCGGGCCAGGGCGCCGGCATTGTCTCGCGCGTGATGAACTGGCAAACGGCGAGCGGAGCCACCTGGACCATCAGCCCTACGTCGATCATGGAATTCCGAGTCGGCGCATCGAAGACGGAAGGCATGAAGAAACCGGCGACGATGGATGGAAAGAACGAGATGCAGGATATTTACGGCATTAGCGGCCTGCCCACGGACCCGGCGCTTGCCGGCGGCCTGACCACGCAGAATATCTCGGGCTACACGTCCTACGGGCGCGATTACACCAGCCCGCAGTGGCAGAATCCGCTGGTGTTTAACCCGAAGGTGAACTACTCCAAGATCGTTTCGCGCCACACTTTGAAAGCCGGATACGAGTTTCAAAACATCGACACGACGATCAACGACTTCAATCCGGCTTACGGCCAGAATACCTATGGCGGCCAGTACTCCAAGCCGACGACGGCCAAGAGCAACAATATCTATAACCTCGCCGACTTCCTGCTCGGCGCGCAATCCGTCTACCAGCTTACGAACTTCACGCAAGCCCACCAGCGCCAGTGGATGAGTTTTGCTTACCTGCAAGACGACTTCAAAGTTTCGTCGCGACTGACGTTGAACCTCGGAATCCGCTATGAGTTCGCGACGCCGGAGTATGAGAGCGACAATCATATGACGAATTACGACCCTGCGACGAATGCCCTGGTCACGGCCTCGAGCGGCTCGCTTTACGACGAAGCTCTCGTTCATCCGCGCTACAAGGACTTCGCGCCGCGCGTCGGACTTGCTTACAGCATCAATCCGAAGACCGTGATTCGCGCGGGGTACGCCATTAGCTATATCCAGTTTTTCCGCCAGGGCAGCGACAGTTATTTGTACTATAACGGTCCATTCGTGGTGAACGCGCAAATGACAGAGGCGCCCTACTCGGTTAACGGAAGCACGATCAGATTGACGCCACTCTGCGGGGCGAATCCGAGTGTTGCCAGTCTTTCCACCTGTTACCTGCCGACACAAATGGGTTATCCGGCGGGTTTCGCCTCGCCAGCCAGCTTCTCGACCGCGACTACTAAGACGGTCTTTATCGACCCGACGATTCGCACGCCCTATGTTCAGAACTGGCACCTCACGATCCAGCGCGAGTTGGCCAAAGACCTGATCCTGGACGTCGGATACTCCGGCAACCACAGCGTGGGGTTGTGGGTGAACGAAGATCTGAATCAGGCGCTGCCAAACCAAGCCGGTCAGAGCCTGGGAGTGAACGCGCGCCGGCCCGATCAAGCCTTCCAGAACATCGACGCCAACTACAATGCCGGCTTCTCTTCCTATGAAGCCCTGCAGGTCAAGGTAGAGAAACGCTACTCGCACGGCTTGACGTTTCTCAACTCCTTCACTTGGTCCAAGGCGATCGACGACGCCTGTGGCGCGCTCGAAGCCGCAAACGGGGATCAGCAGGCCGTCAACCTGTTCGACTCGGCGGCGGGCAAAGGGCCCTCGGGCTATAATCAGCCCTTCAACGACACGCTATCCGCGGTCTACGACCTGCCCTTTGGCCACGGCCGACCCTATGCCTCGAAGATGCCGTATTTCGCCGATGCACTGTTCGGGGGGTGGACGCTTTCGGGCATCAATTCGATGCTCAGCGGCCAGCCGATCAACCTGACCTACGATCCAAGCGCCGCGTTCCTCGCCACCGATGGCACGAAGAACTCGGCAATCTACCGTCCAAACGTGCTCGGCAATCCGATGTTGCCGGTGAGTCAGCAGACGCCCGCGGCCTATTTCAACGCGGCTATGGTCTCGGTACCCACCGACGTCACGCATCCTTACGGCGACGCAGGCCGCAATATCGTCAGTAGCAATTCACTCTACAATCTCGATCTCGGCATCCACAAGCAGTTCCGCCTGCCATGGGAAACGAAGAGCCTCGAGTTCCGCGGCGAGGTCTTCAATGCGCTGAACAAGACCAACTTTTCCCCGGCCAATGGCGACGCTTCCAGTTCTTCGTTCGGCAAGATCACGGCCACTTTCCCTGCCCGCCAGGTGCAGCTCGCGCTCAGGCTGGTGTTTTGAAACCGCGTCGGTGCACTGGACGGCACGAGCCGTCTTGTGAATCTTTGATTACAGGGCAAAAGCTCAGGTTGTGTTAAGGTTCGAATGCTCTAATCGCAGTTGAAACTCTCAGATTCAGGAGATCGCCATGCGTTCGATCATTGCCGTGTTGCCGCTTCTCGTTTTGCCTTTGGCAGCTCAGATGGACCGTGCTACTCCGGCCGCCAGCCAGGCTCAGCCTTCGGCGGAGGCGGCCGGACCCCTGAAGGCGCTCGATGTGATGCGCATGCCCGGCGCAGTGAAGGGGAGATTCGACCACTTCGGCGTGGATCTCAAGCATAACCGGCTCTTCGCGACACCCGAGGACTATCACGCCGTGTTGGTTCTCGGCTTGCCGAACGCCGAGCCGGTCGCCGAAATCCGCGGCATCGCCAGACCGCACGCCATCCTCTATCGCGAGGACCTCGATCGAATCTACGTGACCGATGGCGTCGACGGCGCACTCAAGATATTCGATGGCAAGACCTACCAGCCTCTCAGTAGCGTTGCCCTGGAGAAAGATGCGGACTCCGTCGGCTATGAAGCGGCCCGCCAGTATCTATACATCGATAACGGCGGCAAGGACGCGGGGCAGCCGTATTCGCTCGTCAGCGTCGTCGATACTACTGCCGGCAAGAAGGTGGCCGACATTCGCATAGATGGCGACACGCTCGAGGCCATGGCGCTGGATGTGTTTCGCCCGCGGCTGTACGTCAACAACCCGGCGCGAAACCAGGTGGCTGTGGTAGATCGCTGGAAGAATGTTGTGGTCGCGTCATGGCCCGTGACGCTCGGCAAGAGCAACGTGGCCATGGGGCTTGACGAAGCGCACCAACGGCTGTTTGTGGGCTGCCGCAGCGGGCAGGTAGTGGTGTTCGATAGCAACACCGGGAAGGAACTGCAAGCCCTGCCGATCGCGAAGGGAGTCGACGATCTGGAATACGACGCCGGCAGTAAGCGCCTTTACACCATCGGCAACGGCACCATCGACGTGTATCAGGAAATCGACGCCGATCATTTTCGTTCGTTGGGCAGTGTTACTGCCGGCGATAAGTCGAAGACCGCACGGCTGGTGCCGCAGATCAATCGCTATTTCGTGGCCGTTCCGCAGTCGGGAGATGGCGCGGCCGAGGTCCAGGTCTTCCAGACGCTGAACGTGCCAGCCGCCAAGCCGGCGGAGACGGCGGTGGCGCAGCCGGTGCACGCGCCTCGCGCGCTCGAACTGGAATTGGCGACGCTGTCGGCCCATCCCGATCTGCGAAAGATGGGGTTGCACGCTGTTCCGCCGGGAGGCAAGGACAGCGTGATCATCGCCAATGCCAATACGACGCGCATCGGCGCGAAGTCGTCGGCGGCCGACTTGGACGCAGTGAAGGAAGGCAAGACTTACTGCGCCAAAAAAGACGACGGGGCGTTCTTCAATTTGAAATTGCCGCTCCTCGATGCCTCCGGGCGCAATATCGGGATCCTCGTGATGGAGATTCCGTACACATCCGCCGTGGATGAAACGCAGGCCGTCCGCAAGGCTGAAGAAATTCGTCACGAGCTGGCGCAACAAATCCCCGACCGGGATGCCCTGTTTCAATAAGGAGCGCTCTAACTTACCTCCACGAAAGGACGACTGACATCATGCCTAACTTCATCACCCGCCGGCAATTCGCGCAACTGGCGCCCGGACCGTTTCTGCTTTCTCTCGCCTCTCGTGGTTCGGCGGCGCCGTCCAAGCCAGCCGCTCCGGGAGCGGTCCCCTCGCGGATTGTTCTCACGTGGGCGGGCGATCCCGCACGCACCCAGGCAGTGACTTGGCGAACGGAGATTCGTGCGGCGTCTCCGCAGGCACAGGTCGCGAAATTCACACCCGCTCCCAAGTTCGAACCGTCGGCCAGCACGGTCGGCGCCACCTGCGAAAAAGACGACTTGGGTGACGGGCGCTCCGCCGCGCATTACGCCGCTAGGTTCGAAGGGCTGTCGCCGGAGACGACTTACTGCTACCGGGTGGGCGACGGCCAGGTCTGGAGTGAATGGAACGTCTTTCGTACGGCGTCCACCAAGCCGGAGCCTTTCCGTTTCCTCTACGTGGGCGACGAACAGAACGCCATCAAATCCCTGTGGTCGCGCTCCATCCGGCGCGCATACGCCGCCGCTCCCGATGCGCGGTTCCTGGTGCATGCCGGCGACCTGGTCGCCGAGGGATATGACGACCGTCTCTGGGGCGAATGGAGCGAAGCTCTGGCTTTTATATCCGCCACCGTCCCCAGCATTCCGGTTCCGGGCAACCACGATCTGCATCGGCCCGCCGGATCCCCGGATGCTAATTCGACGCTGGCCGCCCCGTGGCCGTGGCGCAGCCACTTCGCTCTGCCCACGAACGGGCCGAATCTAGACGACATGCCGGGCCAATCGTACTATCTGGACTATCAGGGTGTCCGTTTCATCGCTCTCGATGTGAATGCGTTCACCGAGGATAACTTTGAGGCCGAAGCCAGAAAGCGCGTCACCGATAAGGAAGTGGAATGGGTCACCAAGGTCCTGAGCGACAACCCCAACCGTTGGACAATCGTCGTCCAGCACCAGGCGATCTACGCGATTGCGCAGGACCGCGAGTACGCATCGATGCGCGCCGCCCTTGCGCCGCTCTATGAGAAGTATCATGTGGACCTGGTTTTGCAAGGGCACGACCATGTGTATGCCCGCACCCACAAGATAGCCCGCGACCGGATCGTGGACCCTGCGGCGCCCGGCGTAATCTATGCCATCTCAGTCAGTGGCCCGAAGATGTACAAGACCCAAAAGGTGAACAGCCAATACATGGCGAAGATGATCGAGGACGAACAGTTCTATCAGATCGTCGATGTATCGCCTGACCGGTTGGCGCTGACGGCGTATTCGATTGACGGCGCCGTAGTTGACGGATTTGAGCTGCGCAAGACCGGAACAACGTCCACCTACATCGATCACTCATCGGGCGCGCCGGCGGAACCCAGGAGCACAGCGCGGACCGCGTGAGACATGACCCGTGTGGGCGCGGCTTCCGGCTCTGGCGCCTCGGAAACGGCCTGAAGCGATCTAGAACGTCACCGGATCTGCATTTCGAGATTCGGGTTGCGCGTGGACCTTTATCCTCACGCCTGCTGCTACATTGGACGCATGCGAGTGGCTCTGGTGTGTTCCCTCTGCGCGATGCTGGGTTTAGCTGCCGGTCAAACCCGTCCGCGCGCTCGCGATCTGGGCATTGTCGCCGGTATTCTTCCCACGGGACCTTTGAACGCAATAACCGATGTAGCGGGCGTGTTGGTCGGCCACACGACTCTGATTCGCGGCGATACGATCCGCACAGGTGTCACTGCGGTGCTGCCGCACGCGGGAAACCTTTTCCGCGAAAAAGTCCCTGGCGCTGTGTTCGTGGGCAACGGATTCGGCAAGCTGGCCGGCTCGACACAAGTCAACGAACTCGGCGAGATCGAAACGCCGATTCTGCTGACGTCGACGCTTGATGTCCCGCGTGCCGCCGACGCTCTGATCGATTACATGCTGGCGCTGCCGGGCAACGAGGCCGTGCGCTCGATCAACCCGTTGGTCGCGGAGACGAACGACGGATACCTGCTCAACGATATCCGCGGCCGGCACGTGGGACACGACGAGGTGTTCGCGGCGATTCAGAATGCAAAAGGCGGGCCGGTGGAAGAAGGCGCTGTGGGAGCAGGCACAGGAACCGTGGCGTTCGGATGGAAGGGCGGGATCGGCACGTCGTCGCGCACCGCCGGAGAGTACACCGTCGGCGTGCTGGTGCAGACGAACTTCGGCGGGGACCTGACGATCGCCGGCATTCCGGTGGGCCGCGAACTGAGGAAAAGGGCGGGGCCGAACTCGGGGAATGGCAGCATCGTCGTCGTCGTTGCGACCGACGCGCCGGTGGACGCGCGGAACCTGCGACGGATTGCGGCGCGCACCATGTTCGGCCTGGCTCGCACGGGCGCGGATGGCTCTAACGGAAGTGGAGACTACGCCATCGCTTTTTCCACCGCGCGCAATCCTGCGAAGCTGATCACGAACGACGGCATGTCGCGTCTGTTCGTCGCCACCATCGAGGCCACCGAAGAGGCGATCTACAACTCCCTGTTGAAGGCAGTGACGATGACGGGGAGCGGGCACACGGTGGAGGCGCTGCCGGTCGAAGAAACCAAAGAAATCCTGCGAGCGCACGGCGTGCTCCGCTAACTCAGAATGTCAACCGGATCTGCATTTCCAGGCGCCGGTTGTTGGCGGTCTCGAAAAACCCTTCTCCGTTCGGCGCGCCTGCGATTTGGTTGGAGCGGCCGAACAGCGGCGATGTGATATCGCCGACGATGGGACCCGGGTTAGTGTGGTTGAGTAAGTTGCGAATCGACATCGAGATACTCAAGTTATAGCGCCGCCCCGCGCTTGGAGAACCGAGCAGGCCGCGCAGCCCTTGATTGGTCACCGGGCCCAGCGGCGCCGGGCCGGCGCCGCCCTGGGCGGGCCTGGCAGCGTTCTCCTTGTTCGGTCCAAAACCGAAAGCCTTTCCGATGCGCAGATTCACCGCTATCAGCGCCGGTGCGCGGCCGTAGTTGCGGGGCACAAGCGTTTCCGTCGCGTCGGGTTGCGGGTCCAATAGCCCATAACTCGTCTCGATGAGCCCTGGCTTCAGCGGGTTGTTCGCGAACCCGGGCCGGCTGTTGAAAAGCGTGGTGCCATAGAGGTCGTCGCCGGAAGTGATGTCGAAGGGCGCTCCGGACTGGGCCACCAGGTAGGGGCTCACTCGGACGCTCCAGCGCAGCGCCACCGACCCGCCGGCAGTAACGCGGTGTCGCACATCGGTCGAAGCAGGCCCATACTCGCCCGAAAAGTTGTACGGGTTCGCGGGCGATGTGCCGATGCCGTCCGTGTTACTCAGCGCGTGATTCAACACGTAGAAGCCGAACAAGGTCACCGCGGGCTTGACCTTCGTATTCACATTGGCAATGAACTGGTTCTGGTTGTACAGGCCGGAGGATTCCATCAACATAACCGGGCCCTTGCCATTGAACGGGAAAACTCCGCTGCTGGGAATCGCCGCGTCGTAGGTGCCTGGCAATGGTGCGTTGATATCATCCGAACGAAACAGGTGCAGGCCGTGCGCGTTCGTGTAGGTGGCCGCGATGGTGGTATTGGCCGGCAACTGGCGCTCCACGGTAATGGCCGATTGCATCAGGTATGGTGCGCGGAGCGAGGAGCTCAGCTCTTCAATCGACTGCGGCGCCGCTGCCACGCCCAGCGAAAGGAGCGACGGCACGTTGGGGAAGAAATCGGGACTTGCGATCACGTACTGCTGCTGGTTTACGCCGTTGAAGCGCGTCGCCGCGAGTGTATTGGCCAGAGCGAACCGGTCGTAGAACATGCCGAATCCGGCCCGCACCACGGTTTTGGGGCGCCCCCCACTGCTGACGCCCTTGGGCGCCCACGCCAAGCCAAGACGCGGAGCCAAGTCGCGCCAGTCGTGCAAATTCGTCTGCGCCTCGTACCGAATTCCGAAACTCAATGTAAGGTTCGGGCGGGCATGCCACTCGTCGCCCGCGAAGACGCCGAAATCCACCTGGTGTAGCGCCAGCTCTGGCGTGCCGGCCGCAATGCCGAACTGAGTGGGCCCGCCGCCCAAGGCGCTACCCAGGCCCAGCAGCGTGCGCCGGTAGCGTTCAATGGCGCTGATCGGCGCTAAGAGTATCTGGCCTGAGCCATCGAGCACCGGTTGGTTCGCCGTGTTCAGCACAGGCTCCAGGTCGCCGCCCCCGAAGGTAAATGTTCCGAGAAAGTTCTGCGTGGACAAGTTATCGTCGCCTTGCTCGCGCACACGCACTCCGAACCTTAATGAGTGGGCGCCGCACAACACCGACGTGTAGTTCTGAAACTCGAAGTTGTTCTGAATATCGAACGACTTGCCGGCTGGCGCGCCGCCACCATTGAATGCACCGAGCACCTGGATTTGCGGGCCCGGGCTGTCCGCCTCCGTATGGTACGAGTTCCGGTAGTACTGAAAGCGGATATCGTTCACAAGAGTACCGGCAACCGCGGTTTCAGCCACCTGCGCAGTCTCGATGTCATACCACGAGTGGTAGCCGCGCGACGCCAGGTCGAAACCGCCGATGCCGGCATCGCGAATATCCGCGTGCGTAACTCCGTATCGCGCCATCAAGGTGTGATTGGGGCTTAGCGCATAGTCCACGCGCGGGCTGACCTTGGTGAAGCGCTGCGGCGATGTGACTACGGTGTTGAACGGGCTAGGCGTCAGCGCGAGTGGATCGAGCGCGACGCCGTTCGAAATCGAGCCGTTGTCCACCATGTTATGTTGCGCATCCACCGTGAAGGATGCACGTTTGCCGAGCGGCCCTCCGCCCCCGCCTTCGAATTCGTTCAACAAGAACGGGGCCTTTTCCGCAGCATATGGATTGCGCGAATTCCAAGCCTCGGTCCCGAGATTATAGTCGGCGGTGGCGTGGTATTTGTCGCTGCCCGGCTTGGTGAAGATCTCGATCCGTCCATAGCCCAGCTTGTCGTATTCGGGAGAGAACGGGTTCTGATTGATGCGGACTTCACGAATGGCATTCTTGGCCGGCAGATCCCCGCCACTGAATCCATCCACATAGATCGATCCGCCATTGGGACCAGCCGACGGTCCGGCCAATGCCTGCAAGTCGGCCTGCAGGTCGTCAGGATCGTCGGAGAGCGCATCGAGAGCGGCGCCTTCGAGCACCACCGAGTTGGCGTTCGAAGCCTGGTCAGTGCCGAGCGCGGGGCCGGTGTCCGCTTGGACTACAATCCGCTGCGTCTTGACAGCCACGTGAAGCACCAGATCGAGCGCCTGGTCACCGGGCTTTAGAACGATGGACAAGGGCTCTGGCTGCCAGAGCTCGGGCGCGGAAGCCTGCACTCGGCAATTCCCAATGGGCAGCCCCGAGAACGAGTATGCGCCAAGTCCGTCGGCGATGGTGCTCTTCGCCGCTGTCTGGCCCGAGATCAGCGAAACGGTCGCGCTCGGTACCACAGCGCCGCTCTCGTCGGTCACGCGGCCGTGAAGAGAGGCGGTTTGCGCATAGGCCACGTCAATTGCGTGCAGAAAGGGGAGGATTAAGAGAAGGTTTAAGGAAAGATGTCTCACAGCGTCCCATTTCAGGATAAACGGGCTGCCGTGTCCAGTGACCAGATTTGGATCCGCGGCGCCGCCCTCTTTTTCGTGAAGACGAAAAATGCCGGGTGGACAGGCTGCCCACCCGGCTCAAAGGTCAAGCGGAGTTAGTCCGATCCTTTGATTACCGCTGCAAGATCTTCCATCTGATCGGTCGAGATGAAATCTGCGTGTGCGCTGACGGCAGCCTTCCAGCGCGGCATCACTTTCTCCTTGCTACCGAAGTTGTAATCCTTGTCCCAGCCCTGGTTTTCGGCTGCTGTGTACCCGTCCAGGCAATAGAACCCGACGAAGTAGCCCAGACGGTGGCCATAGGTCACGAAGCTCTTCAACTTCGCTTCTGCCTCCGGAGTCCAATCGCCGGCGCCAGTCTCACCGCCCTTTTCCACGAAGGCCCAGTTGGTGCCGAACCACCGGTGATAGTTGTCCGCCTTATGGGTAATCAGTTGTTCCGGCGTAAGCGTTGACAAGAAGGCAATGGCCTCCGCTTTCCTCTCTCTCGGAAGCTTGTTCGGATTGTCGTCGAACTTGGTAACCGAACCGAATACGCGAATCTTGCCGCCGACCGGGACATCGTCGTAGAAAAACTTCTGTTTGATGTCGTTCTGTTTGTCCTCGACCAGCACCATCATGGGTTTCAGCTCGAGCGGCGATTGCACGTTGATGTCGCCGGTCTTCTTGGCGGTGGTGAGCCACGCGTCGTATTTGTCGAGCACTTGCGAGATGGCCGCCAGGTGCTCCGGCGGATCGTTCTTGATGTCCAGATACAGGGTGATGAGCGGCCAGTTGCCCTTGTTTCCCTCTTTCAGGGCCTTTTCGATGATCGGTTTCACCTTCGGGAAGAAGTAGGTCTCGAGCGTTGGATCGTCCCCCCCGACGTTCCTGGCGCCGTGGATCTCGAGCGACTTTCCATCGACCCAGGCGAGATCCTGCTCCGTGGCCAGCGGCAGGCCGGCGGCGAGGGCCCGGTCAAGCCGGTCGGCATACTTGCCATGGTCCGGATAGGCGTTGTGCGACAGAATCTGAATGCGGCTTCCCGGGGCGTAGGCCGCGGTGACCTTGGCAGCCATGGCGGCCGTAAGAATCAGGCCAACTCCGGCGCAAAGGGCGATGAGGCGTGTTTTCTTCAAGCGTAAACTCCTTTCGGGTTGCGTACCTTCGGATTTAAGCATCCCAATCTAAAAACAAGCTTAAAAAACCTTTGTGTCACGAGAAATTTATCGTTTGTGCTCTAAACTTCCGTTATGCGAGTTCTGGTGGCGGAGGACAAGCCTCGCATGGCGCGTCTTTTGCAACGGGCTTTTCAAAGCGAGGGCTATGCCGTTTCGCTCGCATTTGATGGAGATCAGGCGCTGGCCATGGGAATGGCGGGCGGACTGGACGTCATGGTGCTCGATGTGATGCTGCCGCGCCGCGACGGCTTTGACGTGATCCAGAACCTGCGCGCCGCCAAGCAAACTGTCCCCACCATCATGGTGACGGCGCGCGACGCCATGTCCGACGTCGTGCGCGGTCTCGACGCCGGTGCCGACGACTACCTCACCAAGCCTTTCGCGCTCGATGTGCTGCTGGCGCGCGTGCGGGCTCTCTCGCGGCGCGGTCCGGCAAACTATCCTGCCGACCTTCGCTTCGAAGACCTGTCGCTCGACCGCCGTACCCATGAGCTGCGGCGCGGCGGCAGGGTGGCGTCACTCACGCGCATCGAGTACATGCTTCTCGAAACACTGATGCGGCGCGCCGGCTGCATCGTCCCCCGCGACACTCTCGTCGAAGCTGGTTGGGGTGGAGGCGCCGAAGTCAGCGACGGTACGCTGTACGTGTTTATTCGCTCCCTGCGCGTCAAGATTGCGCAAGCAGGTGAGTTGCAGTTGTTGCATACCGCGCGCGGGATCGGTTACACCATGCGGACTGAGGCCCCTTGAAGCGAAGGTTTTCGATTTCCTTGCAACTGACCGTGTGGTTTTCCGCGGTCTTCCTGACCGGTTTCATCGTCTTCGGAATGGTGATGTGGCTCGATCTGGCGTATTACACGTCAAATGGCCGTAGCCGCACACTGGCACGCCGCGCGTCACGCCTGGTCGAGCTACTGCGTTCCTCGGTGAACGCATCAGACGGGCAGCGCGCCTACCGCTTCTCCGAATTCGCCGATGCAACTCCAGAAGGAAACCTGATCCAACTCCTTGACCGGCGCGGCTCCCGCTTGCTTCCAGTTGCACTCGTGCCCGCGGACTTTCCATGGCCTGCGCCGGCCGGCCTCGGAAAGGACCGCTATATTGAAGTGGTCTACGAAGAACGGCATTACCGCATTTTCGAGCACCCGCTGACTGTCGGCGGGCAGTCCTACATGATTCTTGTTGGCGGCGGCCTGGAAGACAACCGCCAATTGATGACCCGGTTCTCAACCGGTCTTGAGGCCGCCATCCCAGCGCTGCTGGCTGTGTCGGCGCTCGCCGGTTACCTGCTTAGCGGCCGTGTCCTGCGTCCGATCGGCCGTCTCACCAGCGCAGTGCGGTCCATCACCATCGGCAATTTGTCTCATCGGCTTCCGATCGACCAAACGGGCGACGAGATTGCGCGCCTGGCCGAGACCTGCAACGAAATGCTGACCCGTCTGGAGGCCGCCGTGGGACGAATCAGCCGCTTCACTGCCGATGCCTCGCACGAGCTCCGCAGCCCGATATCGTTTATCCGCGCAGTGGCCGAGTTCGCGCTGCGCGACCCGCACCTGGACGCCGATGCTGCCGAGGCTCTTCAGGAAATCCACGCCGAGGCTGCCGAAGCTTCGCGGCTCATCGAGGACATGCTTACACTGGCGCGCGCCGATGCGGGGCATCCCGACCTGGTTTTCGAGCCGGTGGATCTGACGGAGCTGGTGCGGGAGGTGTGCGACAAGGTCCGGCCTTTTGCGGAACTCAAGCAACAGGAGTTTCTGATCGCCGGCGCCTCTGACACGATGGCCGGAGTTCACGGCGATCGCTCGCGGCTGCGCCGGCTTATTTGGATACTGCTGGACAATGCTGTCAAGTATACGCCGGAGGGGGGCAGGATTGAGACGATCCTGCAACAAGACGGCGAAGAAGTGCGACTCAGCATCAAGGACAGCGGCATAGGGATCGCGCCAGAGCTTCTGCCGCGCGTCTTCGAGCGCTTCTTCCGCGTCGACCCTGCCCGTAGCCAGGTGGATGGCACCGGGCTCGGATTGGCGATCGCCAAATGGATCGCCGATGCTCACCATCTTGTACTTTCAGTGGCCAGCATCGAGGGAGAAGGATCCACCTTCAGTGTGGTGTTTCGGCTCAGCCGCTGACCGGTGTTTCGGTTCGCATCAGGTTCAATGAAGGTATCGTGAAGGCGGTCTATCTTTAGTTTTTCTTAAGGCTGGGATGGTTCAATGCCTGAAACAGGCTGGGCTGGCGCCCCCCGTTTCCGTAAGGGGCCACTTCGTTTCAATCGGCTATGGCCAGACCAAATCGAACCCAGGAGAACTGACGACTCCGGTCAGGACTGCTCGGTCCGTCTGGTAGCCAGCGCCCCGACGTCGTACTCGGGCAACCTCTGTATCCCGCCGACCAAGGCCCAACGCTTTGGCTCAATCCCCTCGCTTTTGCCACCCCGGCTAAGGGCACGTGGGGAGACGCCGGCAGAGACATTTTGCGGGCTCCTGGGATTTGGCAGGCCGACACGGCACTCTCGAGAAACGCTTCCCTATTCGCGAACGCAGTTCGATGACCTTTCGCGCGGACGTTGAGTCACGAGCGCCGCTGAGCTGGACCGCCGAGCAGCGATTCCAGATCGACGAACCTCGTCTCTTCTTCACTGGAGGAAAAACACCAAGGCTCCAGGTTCGCCGAGCGCACAGCGCTTACGAACACCTGCGGTCCGTGCCTCGGACCTCGCGCTGCGCGCTGTGACAGCGCCTGCGACCGAGACATGGAAGATTTCCACGGAATCCTCCCAAACAGGAAAATGACTGCATCGAAAGACGATAATTGTAATAGACACCAAAATGACATATGTTAGTAACGTAGCTGTAATTGATCTGCGCAAGGAGTTTCTCGGTGCGGATTCCGGCACTTCTGGCGATGGCGGCCTGCCTGTCGATCGGCGCGCGCCCAGAGGCCCTGCGTGCCGGAACGGTCACCACCACTGGAAAGTCCTATCGAATCAAACTGATATCGTTCGTGGCCCCGCCGCAGCCGCCGTCCGGTTTGCTGATCAGAGCGCGCGTCAACGGAGGGCCACTACTGCGTCTGTTGCTGGATAGCGGAGCACAGCGCGTCGTTCTGAGCCGCAGGGCCGCTGCGAAATCGGGCTGTTTTGGGGGTGCCAACTACTCGCTGGTCAGCCCGGGCGCGTCGGCGGTCAGTGTGGCGAAGGCGCTACGGGCGGAGACGGTCGAAGTCGACGATTTTATCGCACGGGATGTGGGCGTGCTGGTGACCGATAACAAGGTTGCGGACGGCGTTGACGGAGTACTCCCCTTATCGCTATTCGGAAGCCTCCTGATCCAGCTAAATATGCCTGCGAAGAGCCTGGATCTCGATCCGTATCCGGAGGAAGCGCCACACCAAACGGGGGAACTCGTGGCGATCCGGAACAACGATTTGTTTTTTGTGAAATGCCAGTTGAACGGTGCTCGCGAAGGATACTTCCTGCTCGACACGGGCGCGTCCTATAACGCAATTTCACACAAATTGGCGAGGAAACTGAATAGCTCCGACCTGCTCGGTAGCGACGTCTCGCTGCAGGGCGGAACTGTTCCCGTGGATGGGCACCTCACCAGTGCGGTCACACGTCTGCGGATCGGAAGTTTGGAGCTGGTGCCGGATCCCCTGGTCGACGTGGACTTGTCACTGGCGAGCCGTTACCACCAATTGGAGATATCGGGCCTGATCGGGTATCCGGCCCTCCGCGGCTTGGCCCTCGTCGTGGACTATCGCGATGGCGTCATTCGTATCGCTTCAAAGTAGCTTCTCTCGCTAGCGCTGGTTCATCGACTGACTGCCGCGGCGGGCAATCCTGCCAACAATCCTGAACGCAACTCCTCTTGGAGCCGCGACCTTCAGGGAGCGGTCGGTACGCCAGCTACTTGACGAATCCTTAGAACCACGAACGGCCAGCGCGAGTCCGCAAATTACAACTCGCCCAGAAACTGGTTCACCGCGGCCGCGAAAGCCTCGGGCTGCTCGTCGGGAACGAAATGGGACGCCGCGATGGTGACGAACTGATGGTTCTTGAAACGCGCTGCGAAGCCCCGGCTGATCGATTCCGGTTGCAAGTCGGCGCTGCCGTGAATTACCAGCACCGGCGCCTGGACGGCGGCGAAAGCAGCCCGGTAGTCGTGGTGCGCGCCCATGCTGACATAAATGCCCAGCGGCTCGTAACCGGCGGCATCCACCGCGGACGTTCCCCGCAACGCCCCGCCGGCTCCCCAGAACTTGGCAAGGCGGCCATAGAAGGCTGACGACTCCGCTTCGTTGCGCGCGAAAGCCCTGCGAAAATTGAAGTAATCGGCCAGATACTGTTCGTACTCCGGCTTCATGTTCACCGGCAGGCGCCGGCGGATCAGTTCGAACAGGTCGCCCTCGTCACCGGCCTTTCTCGGCAACACGGCCAGGTCGGCCGGCGCCACGCAGACCAGCGCGCGCACATGCTCGGGAAACTCCGCAGCCCATAGCGCGGCCAACTCCGCGCCGAAGGAGTGGCCGATCACGACCATGCGATCGACACCCAAAATGCGGCGTATGCGCTCGATATCGCCCACCTGCGCCGGCAGGCCGAGCGTGCGATGCACCTGGCGCATGTTCTCATACATGTTGGAGCCGTTAAACGAGTGGATCGGACGGCTGGAGAGCCCGCAGCCGCGCTGGTGATAGTAGATGACCCGGTATGGCAACAGTTTTCCGGCACGCCATGGCTGCGTGGGCGGAAATCCCGGACCGCCATGCACCACCAGCACGGGCGTGCCCGTTCCTTCCTCGAAGTGATAGAGCTCGATGTCCGGCCCAACCAGCCACCGCCGATCAACGGCTCGCGGAGGCGTCAGAGGCTCGGTAACGTCCTTGCCCGCGCGCACATCACCCGGCTGATAGAGCGGCCCCGTCATCCGGTGCCATATCCAGGCGGCAGCCGCAGCAAGAACCAACAAGAGAATTACAGCGCCCAGCAATATCTTGATCATGCTCACTCCTTTGCGATAGAGAATTAGTGCGTCATCCAAGACGCATCGTGAGCAGTCTAGGCGAAGCGGAGGAAGAATGCTTGATATTTCTTGCTAAAGGTGTGCCGATCATTGCGGGGACAGTGTCCCCGCAATGCCAGATGCAGACGAGCCGTCTCGTGAATTCGCCGTGATAGCATGTTGGAGTAATTCTCGGCTTTCTGGGTAACGGCGAACATGCGAACGAGCAGGCGAAAGTTTCTGGCGGCGGGGGTGTCAACGCTGGCGATTGCCGAAGCGCCTGATCCGATTCGGGAACTCCGGCCGATGACTGCAGGGATCCAGCCAATTACCGACGACGAACGACGGGCCCGAATGGAAAAGGCGCGGCGGCTGATGCACGAGAACAAAATCGGCGCCCTGTTTCTCGAAGGCGGCTCGAGCATGTTCTATTTCGCAGGCACTCAATGGGGCCTAAGCGAGCGGACTTTCGGAATGATAATTCCCGCGGAGGGCGACCCCGCTTGGGTGGTGCCCGGGTTCGAGGAGGCGCGCGCCCGCGAAGTGATCCGCTTCGGCGCGGATATTCGGACGTGGGAAGAAGACGAAAGCCCGTACCGGCGGATTGCACAGATTTTGAAGGATCGCGGAGTCTCCGCGGGACGGGTCGCGGTCGAAGAGCAAGTCCGCTTCTTCGTCTACGATGGGATTCGCAAAGAGATGCCGGCAGCAGAGTTCGTCACCGCCGATCCGGTGACGGCCGGATGTCGCATGATCAAGTCGCCATCCGAGATCGCGCTGATGCAACGTGCCGCCGATATTACCATCGAGGCGTATCGCGCCGGGTTGGCCACGCTGAGCGAGGGGATGAGACACACGGACCTGGCGCAGAACATTATGGCAGCTTACGCGGCGCTGGGCGTCGAAGGCGAGATTTCGGTGAGCTTCGGGAAGAATACGGCGTTTCCGCACGGCAGCATCGAACCGCAGAAACTGCGACCAGGGGACATGGTTCTGATTGACGACGGCTGCGTCGTGGAGGGCTACCGGAGTGACATCACACGGACGGTGGTTTTCGGCAAGCCTACCGATCGGCAGCGCGAAATCTGGAGCCTGGAACGTAAGGCGCAGGATGCCGCATTTGCGGCTGCGAAACCGGGAGCCACTTGCGAATCGGTTGACACAGCCGCCCGGAAGGTGATCACCGATTTCGGCTTTGGACCCGATTACAAGGTCCCGGGACTGCCCCACCGCACCGGTCACGGAATCGGGCTGGATATGCACGAGTGGACGTACCTGGTCCGCGGAAACAAGACCCGTCTTCAGCCGGGTATGTGTTTCAGTGACGAACCGACGATATCGATCTATGGGGAGTTCGGAGTGCGCCTGGAAGATTGCATGTACATTACTGACACCGGCGCAAGGATGTTTACCAAACAAAGCCCGGCAATCGATCAGCCTTTCGCCTGAGGCATGGGAGATCACCATGAGCCCCCCTGCCGTGAGTGCACTGACTTTGCGGCCATGAGGTGACATCGGCCCGCGCTATTGTCAACAACTGGAGCGGCGGGCGGGAAAGCCGGGAATTTCGGGCTTTGGCCGCCGGTATACTATTCCTTGGCTTCAACCGCAGCATCGCGCCGCTCGACGCGCTGGAAGAACCGGCCGTCTGACTGCTCGAATTGGGATCGGCTGCTGAGATTCGAAGTATCGCGGACTCAGGTCACGGATGGCGGATCCATCGGGTAAGCCACATGCCACCGCGCGCCGTTGCCGAGGGCCACTGGAAAGCAGTAGACTTTTTCTCTATGGCCGGTAAACCGAAGGACTCCGCACCCTTCCTTGGTGCGTGGACACTGCTCTCCTATGAACTGTTGCTGGCGTCGGGAGTGGTGGAGAAACCTCTGGGCGATCATCCCCTCGGCCGCATTCTGTATCTGGATAACGGGCAAATGTCGGCGCAAGTGGCGAATTCCGGCTCCCATCCGCTGGCTAATGCCGATCCGCGGGAGGCTACGCCGCAAGAAGCCGGGCGCGCCTGGCGCAACTATATTGGATATTGGGGTACTTTCACGGTGGACGCCGAAGCTGGAGTAGTCATCCACGCCGTCGACGGAGCATGGTTCCCCAACTGGATCGGCCAGAACCAGGTTCGTCACTACCGTTTTTCGGGTAACACGCTCACGCTGGAAGCTGACGCGCCCGACTGGCACGCCACGCTGATCTGGCGTCGGATCGAGTGAGCCGAGGCCAGTCCTGGGCAACTGCGATTCGCGCGTCGCTGTCCGGCGCCGGCGGCTTCAAATGGAATTCCGAAGTGCCGCTTCGAGGCCTTCGAGCAAGCCATGCGGAAACGTGACAGTCCCGCCGTGGACGTCGACTCACATGTCCGAATCTGCACGAGACGCCCGTCGACGATGAAGGATTCATTCGGATCACGGACCGGCTTTCGCGATTCAGCAAGATCGGCGGCGAAATGGTGCCCCATCTCAGGATTGAAGATGCGGTCGCGGACATTCTGGGTGGACCGGCCTGTGTGGTGACCGGCGTGCCGGACCAGCATCGCGGCGAGCGTCTCGCCCTTCTCTACACGGACGGCAACATCGCGCCGCGAGAGCTCTGGCGCCGCCTTTCGCAAATCAACCTGCCCGCGCTGTGGGTTCCCAAGTGCGACGACATCTTCCAGGTGGCGAGCCTCCCACTGCTCGGCACCGGCAAGCTCGACCTGCGCGCCGTCAGGGCGCAGGCGGCGCGTCTGATGGACGGCGCGCGACAGAACGAAAACACGTTGCCGGAGTCGGCAAAGGAGTGACGCGCAGATGGAAGGCATTCTGTTCTTGATAGGGCTGGTGCTGATTCTGGTCAGCGTCTCCCGGATCTATACGCGTTTTCGCGACCGCATCCAGCGGCATTTATAGGGGATCTCCGTGAAGCTGTTCGGATCACTCCACATTTCGCTGCTGGTCGGGATCGCTTCAGTAGGGGTTGCCCTGCCAATCCTGTGCCGGCGGGGCTGGGTGCCAATGCGCGGCACCCGCCTGACGATCGGGTGGGCGCTGGCCATCAACGAGATTATCTGGTGGATCTATCGTTACTCGCGGGAAGGCATTCACGCCGCCAACCTTCCGCTACAGTTGTGCGACCTTTCGAAAGCAGCCTGCGTTTTCTCGAGCGGCACGGCATTGACGGGCTTCAACTGAACATCCTCACGCCGCTTCCCGGCACGCCGATGTTCCACGACATGCAGCGCTCGGGCCGCATCACCGACTACGCGTGGCAGCACTACGACCTCCGCCATGTGGTGTTCCGGCCCAAGCGAATGACCGCCAGCCAACTGCAGGAGGGTGCGGACTGGCTCTATTCAGAGTTCTACCGTGCCGACCGTATTTTCCTCAGGTTCGTACGGAGCCTGTTCACATGCGGCTGGGTCCCGGCGCTACTGGGCTTGAAGCTGAACCTCACGTATCGATATGACAACTGCCGCGAGCGCATCAGAGGGCGTAATCCAGCGCGCGACTGAGGCTGGCCGGGCTGTGTTGTTAGTTTGTGTCGTTGTGTGACTGGGGTGGCGGGGGATGCGAACCCGTTTCAACTTCGGAATCCATTCTGTTTCAAAACATGAACTTCGCGCCTAACTGAACCAGCCGGGGAGGCGCCGCACTTACGACTTGGCCGAACGTTGCGCTGCTGATATTGCCGTCAACGGCTTGTGGTCCAAAGAACTGAGCGTGGTTAAGAACGTTGAAGGCTTCGACCCGGAACTGGACCGATTTCGATTCGGTAAGACGCAGATTCTTAAGGAGCGCCATATCGAAGTTCTCCATTCCGGGGCCATGGAAATAGCGCCGCGAGGCGTCGCCCGGGGCGCCGAGGGCATTCTCGCTGAAGAGCCCGGCATTGAAATAGGGCTGTCCGTCCCGAGGATTGTGGTTCAGATTGAGGGGACCAGCCGCGACATCCGGTTCGTCCACTCCATAGTTGTTGATCCCATTTGGCTCCGCCCCCAATAGGGAGCTATCGCCGTAGTTGATGAGGGTCACTGGGAGACCGGTGCTGAAGCGGGCGATCCCGGAGAATTCCCATCCGTCGGTCCAGCGGCTCGCGGCGTGGAGAAAATGCCTGAGCGGGACCTGGTAGCTGTAACTCACGACGAAGTTCTGCGTTATGTCGAAAGCCGAAAGGGCTCTGCTGAGCGAGGGATTGAGAGGGTTCACCTCTTCGCCAAGATTGGAGGACTGATCCATGGACTTGCTATACGTATATGCCGCCAGCAACTGCAGCGGTCCGCTGGTGTGCCGCAAGGTGACCTGAAGGGAGTTGTAGCTGGAGTTGCCGATGGTGGTCTCCATGGTGTCGCTGCCGAAATTTGGCCCCAGGGGACCTCTGGTCCCATCGATCATCTGGCCCGACGCAGTGGTAAAAGCATCACTCTCGCTGAACGGACCACAAGGGGTTTGGCCGGGTGCCAGATTGGCGGGGTTGCTGAGTTGCAGGCAGAGAGCGGGGTTGCCAGGATTGGCCTCTCTCAGTACAAGCAGATGATGTGCCTGTGTGCCGACATAGCTTACGTCGAGCACGGTATTGTTACCGAAGCCCCGCTCGATCGAGAGCATGTATTCCTCGGTATGCGGAATCTTGTTGTCGGTCGCATAGTTTGGCATCCCGCCGATAGGCTCGAACTGCGACCAGTCGAGACTCGCGTCGGGGTGGCTGATTGTGGTGTTCAAAGGCGCAAGCTGAACGGGAAAGTGCTGGCCGACATTCTGTCCGTCGGCCGCCGTGACGAACGGGGTGGCAAACAGCGGCGGCGCCGGGCTGGTATAGGTGGTTCCATACGGCGCATTCGCGCTGCTGATGCCGATGGTCAACGCCTCGATGGCGGTGTAAAACATGCCATAACTGACCCTCACGCTTGTTTTGCCGGGGCCGCCGAATATTCTGCCGAGCAAGCTGTCCTTGCCGGCGCTGGGTGACCAGGCCAAACCGACACGCGGTGCAAAATCCAGATTGCCAGCCGGTGCCAGCGTGCGCGGGATGCCGGGATCGGCCGGAAACAGAATGCCGGCGGGCGCACTCGGAAAAACGGCCGACTGCCGACCCGGCTCGAACGTGGCGATCTGATTGTATTTTTCATACCAGGGCTCGATTCGGTCCCAGCGCAGACCATAGTTCAGCGTGAGGTTCCTCTTCACGCGCCAACTATCCTGCGCGTACAGGCCAACATACTTATTGCGGCCGTAGAAGGATTGAAGCTGGCTCTGGTTGTACTGGCTCGGGATGCCTAACAGGAAGTCCGCGAAGTCGTTGCCGGTTTCGCTGCCGAAGAATACGAAATTGCCATTCAACTGGGCGATTGGATCGGTGTTGACCTGATCGTAGTGGAACTCCGCACCCACCTTGATGGTGTGGGTCCCCACGACTTTGGAAAAGCCGTCGCGCCATTGAAATGTGTTGTTGGCCTGCTTCAACTGGTTTGTGTTGGTTCCAATCGAGAAGTTGCTGAAGTCGACGCTTTCCACACCCTCGGTTTCGGGCGATAACGGAACGATGCCGGGCGTGTTCCGGCCCACCACGAACCCTTGCGACGCCAGGCTTGTGCCGACGCCGCCAACCGGCTGGCCGAGGTCCGTAGCGTCGCGCATGAAGCCGAGGTGGACTTCGTTGACCGCGGTCGTGCCGAGTGTCGCGGTGTCACCCAGGGAGAGTAGTTGCGCACGGCCGGAATTCAGGGCGTTGAAACCCGGCACATTCGCGCCGCCTTGAGCGACAGGGTAGGGATTATTCTGCGACCAGTCGTCCAGCGAGTAGTAAGCCGACAACAATCCCCAACGCGTTGTGCCGTCAAGCCGGTAGGCGGCTTTGTCGTCCCGCAAAGTTCCATCATAGGAAGACGTCGAGAAGGTGCCATTGGGATTGTTGGGCGCAGGAATGTACTGCAAAAGACTGGTGGCGGGAGCCGACCACGCGCTCTTTGGGATGATCGCGTTCGGGAGAACACACTGCGCCGCGCTATTGCATCCCGGAGAATAGTAAGGTTCGCCCGCAGTCACAGCGTAGCCGAGTTTTTGCGAAAGCTGGCTCGCCCAATATGGTCCGCTCACGGTGGTCGGGACCGGCGTCCCATTCTGACCGACAGTCATAAACGAGTTCGCAAGATCGGACAGATTGCCGGTGCGATCCTGAAGGGAAGGAACCGAGATCTGTCCCGTATCAACTCCCTGGGTCAATCGAGTACCCTGATCATCAGCGAAGAAGAAAGCCTTGTTTTTGCGGATCGGACCGCCCAGCGTGCCCCCGAATTGGTTCTGGTCAAACGCCCCGCGGGTAGGAGAAAAGTAATTGTGGGCATCGAGTTCCGTATTGCGCAGGAATTCGAACCCATCGCCGTGCAGCGCATTGGTCCCCGACTTCGTGACCACCTCGATCTGCCCTCCGCTGAATTCGCCGTGTTCCGCATCGAAATTGCTCGTGAGAATCCGGAACTCAGCGATGGAATCCAAATTGGGAACGATCGCGGCACCCATGTTGACATCTTCTTCGACGTCGCTTCCATTCAGCACGAAGCTGTTGGTAAATTCCCGCTGGCCATTGATCGAGATGGTGCCCGGGCTCAAGTTGCCAGAGGGAGAGAACGCGCTGACGCCGACGTCCTGAGTGGTGGCGGAAGTCAGAGAAGTGGACGGAACGACGCCGGATTGAAGTGCGAGCAGGTCCGTGTAACTGCGGCCGTTCAGCGGCACAGCCGTCATCTGTTTGCCCGTGATGACCTGCCCCATCTGCGTATCCGCCGCTTCGACACGGGCTGACGATTCGGAAACGGTGATCTCCTCGGTCTTTTCCCCGATCACGAGCGTCGCGTCCACCACGACCTTGCTGTTGACATCGCTCGCCACGCCGGTCCGCCGGAGAGGCCTGAAGCCCGCGGCGTTTACATCGAGGTCGTAGCGTCCAATCGGCAGACCCTGGAATGAATAGAAACCATGCCCGTCGGTTGCGACGGTCTGCTTCCCGCCTGTGGCCGTTACCGTCAGGGTTACCGTCGCGCCAGGAACCGCCGTGCCACTGGGGTCCGTAACGGTTCCCAGAAGGCTTCCCCCGTCGCCTGCAGCCAGAGTCGATGCCAGCAGGGCCAGCAGAGCGACAAAGAGCAATCGCCCCGTCCGGCTCAGAAACGGCTTGCCAGCGTGGGAAGACATCATCCTCAACTTGCTGTCCTGTTGCATCCACGTAACAACTATGTGGGACCTCACTTTGCAGATTTTATTGGCTTGAATCGATAAAGTCAATGGCAATCAGCAAATCAGTTGCAACTGTACCGGAACGGCTTCCATCTCATACCGAGTGGCGCCGGGCTCGCCCGATCAACGCCGGCGATGACCGCGACTGGGTCATGGTGTACCGCCAGGGCATCCTACGATCGCCGGGTTTGAGGAAGCGGTATAGCACACGCGCCTCTTGTTACAGCTTCGCCGCCGCAGTGAGCGGCGCTCAGACTACTCGTGTACCGCTGGCGCAGATTGACATCATCAACCTTCATCCGCGGCGGCTCGGTGATGGATATCACCAACGGGAGTCACTCTAATCACCAACTTCCAGGTGACTTGCGCCATCGCGTTCGGTCCGATCTCGACTGTGTGACCAGTTCGACCCGGCAGCTGGTCCGCTTGCAACGGGAATGGGCGGAGTGGCGTCTATCAACTGGGGTCGGCAGGCGCGGCGGGCGCGCCGGGTGGGGTCTGGTGGCTGGCGCCCGGATAGTGGTGGCCGCTCCGGGAGGCGGTTATGGTCGCCGCAAGGTCTGTTTCTCGGCGTGCGTCAAACGCGCGCTGCCTAACTCTACTTCCGGTCGGCAGAGCCACCCGTGCCCACCCGGCAATTCCCCGCAGCCCCAATGACAGTTATTGCCTTCCATTTCCGCTTTTTAGAGTGAGGCCACCCGCGGAGGTGACCTGAAGACCAACGTAAAGGAGGCTCAGTCATGGAATCGACGCGTTTCACACTCTTGGGCTTTCTGATGCTCGCGCTGCCACCGTCCTGCCTCACGGCAGGACCGGCAGATGCACAGGGCGGCGCCGGCGCATCCACGCTGCCATTCGAGGCTCGCTGGAACTTGGCTCTGGTGCCGGCAGGAGATGGCTCCTGCACGGTTGATGGTCAGGAGGCGGTTGAGATTGCGCCGCCGGGACGCGCGTCGGACCTCTCACTGGAGGAGCGCGCGGACATATACATGGCGCGCAAGATGTTCCGCGAGGCGATCGAAACTTACAGCAAGATCGAGCCGACGACGCCGGTAACGCTGAACATGATCGGGATAGCCTATCAACAGCAGTTCGATCACGCGGCAGCGCGGCAGTACTACGAACGTGCGATCAGGGCCAGACCGAATTATGCTGAGGCAATCAACAACCTGGGCACGCTGTATTACGTGCAAGGAAACTACCGCCGCGCCACCGCGCTGTACAAGCGCGCGCTCGGACTGGAGCCGCGGTCGGCTTCGATCCACATCAATCTGGGCATGGCATGGCTTGCGCGGCATAACGACGCCCAATGGCAGCGCAATCTGCGGAGGGCGCTGGAGTTGGATCCCGACATCTTCGAGCGGCGCGGCAGCAGCGGCGTACTGATCGAAGAGCGAAGCACCACCGCTCGGGCCAAGTTCGATTTCTACCTGGCGCGGCTCTACGCCAGAAGTGGAAACAACGAGTTGGCACTGCAGTACATTCGCAAGGCCCTGGAGTGCGGCTTCAAGGAGCGCAGGAGACTTCTGGAAGACGAGGACTTCGCCGCGGTCCGCGCGCTGCCCGAATTCGACGAGCTGATGAAAAAGCCGCCCAAGGCTCTGTAAGCCGGCACCGGGCGGGTGCGCCGCGGCGGGAGGCGGGCCTGGGCGGAAGCTATAGGGCGGCTGCGGAGCAGGAACGCCCTGCACCGGGGGAGGTTCGCATGAAAGTTCCGGCGATGATTTGCGCCATCCTTTTTGCAATGCCTCTGTTTGCCGGCGGACGGATGACCGTCTCCGTCTGCACCCGTGGACGCCTGGACCAGAGGGTCGCATTGGGAGCCGAAGCCGCGGCGGCAGCTCTGTTCGACTCCATCAACATCGAAATCGTGTGGGCCAAGTGTGAGGCCGGCCTGGAGGGGGACGAGGCAGTTCAGCGGCACTGGTTCACCCTGCGGCTCCGTGACGGCCGGTCGTTCATCAAGCCGTCTTCGGCGGCGTTAGACACTCTGGGTGAAGCCTTTCTGCCGGTCGACAGCGGAGGCTATATCGCGGAAGTGTACTATCAGGCCGTGCAGGCGCTGGCCAGTGCCAAAGAGGCGGAACTCACGACGCTGCTGGGCTGCGTGATCGCGCATGAGTTGGGTCATTTGCTGCTCGGCCCCGGGCACGCCGCTAGAGGGGTCATGCGTCCGGCGTGGGATCGCAGGGATCTGGAGGCTATTCGGCAAGGATGTCTAAAATTCAACCCTGTGGAGGCCGCCGGAATGCGCCGGGTATTGCAAGGCAATGTCCAGGGCCCGGCCACCACCCCTTGATGTCGCCGAAGCGTCTGTGGCGAACTATCTCCCGCATGGCCGGCGGAGCTGGTTGAATGGACTACTCGCATCCGGTGACGGAGAAGCAACTCATCGAGCCATCGGCGCGCAGGTGGCCCTGAGGAACAAAGGTGCGATGCGTCTCGGTACCGATGGGGCGCCGCGGGTCTTCGTTCGATCGCAGGCAGAGCCATTTTCTCCGTTTATATAAAGGACGAACCCCCAGCCAGGCTATTCCCGTCCGAACAGGTACACGCCGCTCGAATCTTCCACCGCAGCCGGCACGGGAATTCCTTTTTCCACATAGGGCCGGATCATGGCGGCGATCCGCTCGGCCGCGACTTCCGCGACGTCGCGCGAGTAACTGCGGAAGCACAACTGGCTCCAGCCGCCCGATCGCACGGCATCCAGCAGTGCGGCGCCTTCCAGGTGGTCGGGGGCACGCAAGTTCTCAATGGAGCGCCTTGCGTCCCAGCCCATCCTCCGGGCCAGGTCCAGAGAGGAGGTATCCAGCAACCAGCGGCGGATGCCGTGTCGGGCGGCGTCGGCCGCGAGGGCTTCGACCGTGGCGCCCGCCAGATACATGAGCAGCCCTTCGGTGATCATTAGAGCGGGGACGCCAGCGGCGGCTGCGAACAGGGCCGCGCGCTGCTCCGGCATGGTCACGTCCGCGGCCACGCGCTGGAGAGGGCACTTCGGTTTTTCGCCCGCCATGGCGCGCGTTTTGTAGTCCAGCATCTCCGGGAAATCGGCTTCGATCCACTGCAGGTTCGATGGAAGCTCCAGCCGCCATGGGCGCGTGTCGAGTCCGGATCCGATGCTGAGCACGACCTCAATGTTCTCCCGTGCGATGGTCTCGATGACCAAGTCATCCAGGAAGCGGGTGCGGACCCCGATGCCGAAACACATCAACTGCCAGCCGGTGATGCCATGCAGGATCGCATCGCCGCGCGGCCCAGCAAGTCACCCGGCAAACGGATCGCGCACCAATCCGTCGCCACGAGCGGTTTCGAGAGCGCGGCAGGCCGCCACCATGAGTGCGGTGTCGCTGACATGCTGGATCTGGTCCGGACTGTTGGAAGCCATGATTCATTATCGGGAATCGGGGCGGCCGCGCGGAAGGCCGGCCGCGATGACGGTCGCAGCTCAGCGGCCGGTGAGCGCGACCCTGATGTTTCCGCTCGGATCGCGAAAACCGTGGAATTCCCGTCAAGTTTCACCAAGGCGGGAAACGTCTCTATATCGGAGCCGCGATGCCGACTTTTCGGTGCCGATCCCTTCGGGAATCCTCCGCACAAATCTTCGCTCGCCCCATTGGGTGCGGCGATCGGTCTCAGAAAACGGCAGGGCGCTGGCGGGAAACGGCGCTCACACGGAAAACTGCCATCGGGAAAAGAGGTTTTGAGGCCTGCAAACTCGGCTTCTGTCCGGCACGGTTGGAGCGTCCTGTCCAGCCGCTCCGTCCTCTACTGAGAGCGCGGCGCCGGCGCAAGGCCATATGGCGATTCGCCGGTGTCTGTGTTAGTTTTGAAGATATTTAGGTCTGATTAGGCTGCGACGTATGGAGCCGTCAACCCATCAGGTCACGCACCTCCTCCGGGCGTGGGGCGAGGGCGAACAGGGCGCGCTGGATGAACTGGTTCCGCTGGTGTACCAGGAAATGCATCGGCTGGCCCAGCGATACATGGTACAAGAGCGTTCCGGCCACACGTTGCAGACCACGGCGCTGGTGAATGAGGCCTACCTTCGCCTGGTCGATACCACGCAGGCAAGCTGGCAGAACCGCGCGCACTTTTTTGCGATCTGCGCGAATGTGATGCGCCGCATCCTGGTGGAATGGGCTCGTTCGCGCAAGGCTCTGAAGCGTGGCGGGGCGGCGGCACCGCTGGAGCTGGTGGAATCCCTCGTAGTAGCGGAAGAGCCCGGCCGAGACCTGGTAGCCCTGGACGACGCACTGAAGGACCTCTCCGCGTTCGATCCTCGCAAAGGCAAAGTGGTGGAGCTTCGCTTCTTCGGAGGTTTGAGCGTGGAAGAAACCGCCGAGGCACTCAAGGTCTCTTGTGAGACCGTAATGCGCGATTGGAAGTTCGCGAAGAGCTGGCTTCGGCGCGAACTGGGCAAGGAGAAACCCGGTGCTATCCGAACGCTGGCAGCACATTGAGAGCCTGTACCACGCGGCCCTGGAGCAGGATGAGGCCCACCGAAGCGGCTACTTGCGCCAGGCGTGCGAGGGAGACGAGGAGCTGGAGCGGGAAGTGGAGTCGCTGTTGGCGCAGGCCGACGGAAGCGACGATTTCCTGGAGTCGCCGGCGCTTGACGCTGTGGCACGGATGGTGGCGCGGGACCAGGCGCTCGCCAGCGAAAAATCCCCCGGCGCAGGCCGAATGGTAGGCGCGACCATCTCTCACTACCAGATTGTCGAGGAGTTAGGCGGCGGTGGAATGGGGGTGGTCTACAAGGCGCTGGACACGCGCCTGGGAAGACCGGTGGCAGTCAAGTTTCTCCGCACCGCAAGGCTGGGGCTGGGCGATCTTGGCAACGAGCAATCGCCGCAGCACCAGGCGGAGATGCTCGAGCGCTTCCGGCGCGAAGCACGGGCGGCATCGGCTTTGAACCACCCCAACATCGTCGTGGTTCACGACGTGGGACAACACGAGGGCCAGCCGTTCATGGTGATGGAGTTTCTCGAAGGCTGCACCCTGAAGCAGGTAATCGAGCGGGGGCGCCCTCGGACGCAAACCATGATCGACCTGGCGATCGAGATCGCCGACGGTCTGGCCGCTGCTCATTCCAAAGGCATCATCCACCGGGACATCAAGCCAACCAATATTTTTGTGACCGGCGCCGCCAGCGGCAGCCCTGGGCAAGTCAAGATTCTGGACTTCGGCCTGGCGAAATGGTGGACGCCGGACGCGCAGACGCCAGGGACGCCGGCGCCGGCGCGCACGGGAACATCCGAGCCGACGGCGACCGTCGTCGACGTCTCGCTGACCAACCCCGGCGTGACCGTGGGAACGGCGGCCTATATGTCTCCAGAACAGGCGCGGCGGGAAGATCTGGATGCGCGCACGGACCTGTTCAGTTTTGGAGTGGTATTGTACGAGCTGGCGAGCGGGCAGCGCCCGTTCCAGGGAGACGTCGCGGCCGTCGTCTTGCACAAGATTCTGGCGGAAACGCCGGTCCCGCTATCGCAGTTGAATCCGCGTCTGCCCGCCGAGCTGGAGCACATTGTCAACAAGGCCCTGGAGAAGGATCGCACGCTGCGCTATCAGTCGGCCGCTGAAATGGGCGCGGATCTGAAGCGCCTCAAGCGCGATAGCAGCTCGGCCGCCACGCCGGCTACGTGGCTGCCTGGCCGCGTGCGGAAGGGTGCCCGGGCCAAGGTTGCGATTCGGCGCTGGTGGATTGCCGCCCTGCTCGCGGTGGTTGCAGGCGCCGCCTTGGTTAATGTGGAGCTGCGCCCATGGCCGATACCGAAGGTCAGCGCCTACAAGCAGATCACTAACGACGGCGGGATGAAGGGTCTTATCGGTACGGATGGCGTACGCCTGTACTTCTACCGGAACTCGGGCACAGGGCACTGGATCGGCCAGGTGGCCGTCGGCGGCGGAGAGCCGGCGCGCGTGCCCATGCCGTCGCCGTTTTTCAAGCTTTTCGACGTGGCCGCGGATGGTGCGAGTTTGTTGGCGTTGGAGATCGCCACCTACGGGGAAGGTCCAGTGTGGAGCGTGCCCATTCCGGGTGGCTCTCCGCAGCGCATCGGCAATTTGACAGCGTCTTCAGCGTCGTGGTCGCAGGACCGCGGACGCATTGCCTATGCCAGACACGGGGACCTGTTCGTGGCCCTGAGCGACGGCAGCGCCGTGCGCAAAGTGGCGAGCGTTGCGGGAGAAATCGCCACACCCGCTTGGTCGCCCGACGGCAGACGAATTCGTTTCACGGCATACGATGAGCAGCGGCGCCTATTTGACTTGCGGGAAGCATCCGTGGAACAAGGCGGTGCACATCCGCTTTTCGTAGGAGGACCTTCCGGCGACTGTTGTGGCCGATGGACGCCCGATGGGAGATATTTCGTTTTCTTCAGGCTGGGGCAAATCTGGGCGATGGCGGAGCCGCGCCGGCTGGCTTGGTGGTCGCATCCGAAGCCGGTTCAAATCACCAACGGCGCGGTCAGGTTTACCGAAGCGTTGCCCTCGAAGGACTCTCAGCGGCTGTTCGCCGTTGGCTTCGCGCCGCGCGGCGAAGCCGGTCGCTTCGACACGCGCAGCGGGCAGTTCGTGCCGCTGCTTGGTGGAATCTCGGCGGACTTCGCGACATTTTCCGCGAACGGCCAGTGGATCGCGTACGCGACTTTTCCGGACGGCGCTCTGTGGCGGTCTAGAACGGACGGCAGCGAACGGCTGCAACTTACTCAGGCGGCGCCGAACTCTTTCGCTGCGCTTCCCCGCTGGTCGCCGGATGGAACGCAAGTTCTGTATTCGGCTGCCATTGCCGGCCAGTTCCCGCGAATCTACCGCGTGCCGGCCACCGGGGGGCAATCGCAGTTGCTGTTGCCAGGTCTCAACCAGGTGAACTCGGATGGCAGCTGGTCCCCGGACAGCAAGAAGATCTGTTTCGGGGGTGCGTCGGGTACAACGGGCCATCCGGCCGGCCCCAACATCCATGTGCTCGATCTGGAAACCGGAAGCGTGACCGATGTGCCGGGCTCGGATGCTTTCTTTTCTCCGCGTTGGTCGGCGGATGGCCGCTACATCGTTGCCTTGAACCTGGATTCGACCCGCCTGGCAGTTTTCCGCTTCGCAACCGGAAGGTGGGAAGATCTGGCAAAAGGCACTTTTAGCTTTCCCTGTTGGTCGCACGACAGCCGCATTGTCTATTACGTCCAGAGCACCGACAAGCCCGCTGTCATGCGAATCCGCGTCGCCGACCACAAAGTCGAACGTGTGATCGATCTCAAAGACACCAGTCTGACGGGATTTTATGCTTCCTCGCTGTCGCTTACTCCGGATGACCAGCCGGTAATGACCCGCGACAGCGGCTCGATGGAGATCTTCACACTCGATTGGCGCACGCCCTGAGGAGCGGCGGGCTGGATGTCGCGCCACGGACCACGGCCGTGTGACGCCAACGGGAAACCGCGGGGCAGTTCTATATGTCAACCCGGAAGCGAAGGGCTGGGCTTTCCCGACTATTCATATCTCAGTGCAACCATGGGATCGACGCGCATCGCTCGACGCGCCGGAATGTAAGACGCTGCCAGGGCAACCAAGAATAACAGGAACGCCACGGCGAGAAACGTAATCGGGTCATACGCGCTCACACCGAAAAGCAGCTTGGCTATTAGCCTCGTCAGCACGAGAGAAGCGGCAGTCCCGGCCGCAACCCCGATCACCGCCATCTTCGCGCCGCGGGCCAGAACCAATCGCAGCATGTCGTTTCGCTGTGCGCCGAGCGCCATGCGAATGCCGATTTCATGTGTGCGCTGCCCGGCCAGATACGAAATGACGCCATAGATGCCGACGCACGAGAGAGCTAGTGCGAGCGCCGCGAAGATGCCCAGTAGAATCATCGAAAATCGCCGCGTGGCCAGTGAATCGGAAATGATCTTGTCCATGGTCTCCGTCCGGTAGATCACGATCGCGCTGTTGATTTTGTCAAGCGCGCGCCGAATGGCGCCCAACTCGATTTCCGGCGATCCTTGCGTCCGCACCACAAATAGCCCACCGCGGGCCACGAGCGGCATGAACTGGTTGGGAAGCTGCGCAATCGACATATAGAACTGCGCCTGGATAGGCGAGTGGGCGTCTTCGGCCAGGCCCCATTGCTTGACGTGCCCCACCACTCCAACAATTTCGGCCGTCTGGTTGAGAATTGCGAGGTTCACGCGCTGGCCGATGGGATCCCGGCCGGCGAAGTATAGCTTGGCGAATCGGTCATCGATGGTGATGACGAACGGGGAGTGCTCATTGTCGGCGGGGCCGAGGAATCGGCCGCGCTCGAGCGAAATCCCCATGGCCTTCAAATAGTCCGGTTCGATGACGTAAAACAGCGAAGTTTTCATTTCCGAAGTGGTCGCCGGCTTGGGCTGGCCCTCAATCCAGAACGGCAGCTCGGAATCTCCCTGCATGGGCAGCGCGCCCGCGTTAAGCGAAGCCGACTGCACGCCGGGAACAGTAGCCACCGTATCCTGGAGCTGGCGCATGGAAGCGCGAATGGCATCGGGGGTCGCATCCGGGGTCGTGGGATAGGAAACAGCGAAAGTGACCACGTGGCGCGGATCGAAGCCAGGATCGACGCTCCAGAGCTTGCCAAGGCTGCGGATCATCAACCCCGCACCTACGAGCAACACGAGCGCCATCGCCATTTCGAATACCACCAAGAGCCCCTGCAACCGGTGCCGCGCGCCGCTCGACCCACGCCCTCCTTCTTTCAGCGTTGCGTGCAGGTCCACGCGGGAGCTTCTTAGCGCCGGTGCAAGTCCGAAGAAGATTCCAGCCAGCACGGACGCGGCCAAGGTAAAGAGCAGAACGCGGGAATCGACGCAGACGGACTCCGCGCGCGGCAGGGCCTCCGGCATCAGCCGGATTCCCGCCTGAGTTCCCCACGATGCTAGCAGCAAGCCCAGACCGCCCCCGGTGCAAGAGAGCACCAGGCTCTCGGTGAGAAGCTGGCGAATCACGCGTCCCTGGCCCGCCCCCAGCGCCGCGCGAATGGCGAATTCACGAGTGCGCCCGGTGGAGCGCGCCAAAAGCAAATTAGCCACATTCACGCAGGCAATCAAGAGAACGAATCCCACCGCAGCCAGCAGCACCAGGAGAAAGGGCCGGATCTCGCCCACCACGTCCTGTTTGAGCGGGAGGAGTGCGATTCCCAGACCCTTGTCGGCATCCGGATATGCCTCGGCAAGACCTTGCGCCACGGAGTCCATGTCTGCCTGAGCTTGCTCAAGCGTCACCCCTGGCTTGAGCCGGCCCACAGCGTCCATACCCATGCTGGTGTGCCGATCGCGAAAGGTTGGGTCGGTCCACAGACCGATGGGCACGTAAACGTCACTGTCATGAAAATTGCCGCTTTGATAGTGAAAATCCCCGGGAATCACGCCAACCACGGCATAGCCCACCCCGTTGAGCACCAGCATTTTCCCGAGCGCGTCCGGAGAAGATCCGAATTTCCGTTTCCAGAATCCGCCGCTGATGAGCGCCACCGGTTGTGCGCCCGCCTGGTCCTCTTCGGGACGAAACAGGCGGCCCGCAACGGGGTTCACGCCGAGCACCGAGAAGAAATCCGCGGAGACCATTTCCGCCTTCACGCGCTCGGCTTCGCCCATGCCCGTGAGGTTGTAATCATCTTCCCGGAAGGCCGCCATGGAAGAGAATGAGCGCTGGTTGCGCACCCAGTCGAGATAATTAGGATAGGAGATGGAGTAACCTTGCGAAAACTCCTTGTTCTTTGCATAGATGGCAACCAGGCGATCTGCCTGCCGGTAGGGGAGCGGATTGAGGAGCACGCCATTCACCACGGAAAAGAGTGCGGTATTCGCGCCGATGCCGAGTGCCAGCGTGAGAATCGCTATCGCCGCAAAGCCCGGCGATTTGGCGACCATGCGGATGCCGTAGCGAATGTCTTGCAGCAGGGTATTCATCTCGTCTCTCCCAGGGGCCTCACTAACCTCATACGCCTTTACGGTTGATGATGTTCCTGACCGATTCGCGTCCTTCAAATGGACAATCTCGGCTGGACGGACCTAGGTCGCTGTTCCGATGACAGTTTTCCGCGGCGTTTTGCGCATTTTAGAGTGAAGGCAACTCGAGGGTTGGCCTGAAAACGAACATAAGGAGGTTCGTCATGAATTCGATTCGTACCAATACGCTGCTTCGCACCTTGGCACTGGGCGTTCTGGCATTCTGCGTGGGCGCCGCAGTTGCGAATGCTCGACCGTTCCGCGGAACATTCTCACTGCCGGCTGAAGTCAACTGGGGCACCGCGACCCTGCAGGCGGGCGACTACACCCTCACTTCGGAGGGAGCGAAGGCTGACAACATGCTGCAACTGATTCAGGGCGGAAAAGTGGTGGCCCTGGTGCTATCCCAGAGTCACAATCCGTCTGTGTCCGGGCCGGCCGCAGTGTTGATCGAGAAAGGTCCGGGCGGCCGCACCGTGCGCGAGATCCGCCTGCCGGATATCGGCGTGGTTCTGTATTATGCGCCGCACAAGCCCAAACACGGGACCGCCGCCGAAGAGCGGCAAGTCGCAGAGTTGATTCCGACCACTGTCACCGCTGGGATGCGGTAGAGTGTTTCGGGGGAATCGGGATGGTAACAGCAACGCGGGGCGCTTCGAGTGGACCAGCGCAGCGCCCTTCCGCTGAACCAGGAGACCGTCTATGCTTCGCTTCACACAGTTTCGACTCATGAGTCAATTACTCTCGCTCGCTGCGCTGGCGGCCGCCGTGCCGCCAGCGGCGCTCGCCCAGAATATGTTCCGCGGCAACGTCGCCCATACGGGGGTCTACGATACCAGCGGCCCTCGGAACCTCAAGGGAGTCAAGTGGGCTTTCCAGACCGGGGGCCCAATCCTCACCTCCCCGGCCATCGCCGATTCGGCCGCCTACATTGGCAGCGACGACCGCCGTCTCTATGCGGTTGACCTGGCCACCGGCAAGCAGTTGTGGATGTTCGAAACGGGCGGTCCGGTCCGCTCTTCGCCGGCGGTGGTGGACGGCACTGTGTATTTCGGCAGTTATGACGGCTTTTTCTATGCTCTGGATGCCGGCACCGGAAAGCTGAAGTGGAAGTTCGAGACGGCCGGCGAAAGAAGATTCGAAGCGAAAGGCCTGCATGGCTTCAAACCCCCCAGCCAGACCGTTCCGGATTTCTGGGACACCTGGCAGTCGTCACCCGCTGTGTCCGGCGGCGTTGTGTACTTCGGTAGTGGGGATGGAAACCTGTATGCGCTTGACGCCGGGAGCGGAGCGCTCCGCTGGAAGTTCGCTACCGCGGGCGTCGTTCATTCGTCTCCCGCCTTGGCCGATGGTTTGGTCTACTTCGGAAGCTGGGACAGCTATCTCTACGCTTTGGACGCTGCCACCGGCGCGCAGAGGTGGAAATTCAAAACCGGCGAGGACAAGAAGAATTTCAACCAGGTGGGAATTCAGGCCTCTCCGGCGGTAGTCGATGGCGTGGTGTACTTCGGATGCCGCGATGCGCACCTGTATGCGGTGGACGCGAAAACCGGCAAGGAGAAGTGGAACTTCGACAACCACGGAACATGGATCAACGCGAGCGCGGTGGTGCATGCGGGCGCACTCTATGTGGGCGCGTCTATTCCGGCTAGATTCGGTGCGATAGACATCGCCACGGGTAAGCTTCTCTATGCCCTCGACATCCAGTTCCCAGTTTTTTCCTCCGCTGCGGTTGCCCGCGATCTGGCGTACTTCGGTTCCGACAATGGCAAGCTGCATGCGCTGGATCTGAAGACCGGGACGATTGCGTGGGAGTTCCAGACCGAGGCAGGGAAGAAGAACGAACGTGGCGTGATCGCCCCGGACGGCAGCATGAACTTCAAGGTGATTTTCCGCTCGAATTTCTTCGAGGAGATGTATCGCGACGGCGAGAAGATTTATTCGCTGGGTTCCATTCTGTCGTCGCCTGCGGTTGACCGCGGTGTCGTCTACTTCGGCAGCACGGACGGCAATCTGTACGCGCTGGAGTAGTTATTTCGTATGCGAACGGAGCACTCACGACTTGTGGCAAGGCGCAACGGGGAACCCCAGGCCCGTTAGCCGGCGACAGGCTGACAAGAATGCCCACGGCCGAGTTTTTCGCGGCTGCGCTGGTGTCCGCCGATGCGCGTGCCGCGGGAAACCCGGTTGCAGCAAAAGATCCTGAGTTTCCGATGGGGCGGGCCAACCAAGTTGCCCGCGTGTGCCGGGAGGCAGCGCCTTGGAAGCGATTTCGAGACTGGCGGTTAATCTCGGATTAACCGGCCAATCCGTGCGGGCACACCTCTTCGGTGCCTCGTCACGGGCTTCAGGGTGCCGGCTGCCTCAAACAATTGCCGAAACCCGTGTTCCAACAGTTCGACGGCCTTCCCCAAGGCGCCGAGTTGCCCAACCCGGACAATCGCGATGGACCGGTGCAGGTGAAACGATGGGGGACGCAATACTTTCACGGAATCGATAGAACGATTCCTGGCAATAAAGCGAGCGGGCAGCAGCCCGACACCATAACCGGACTGAACGAACGCTAGCTGCAAATGCATGTTGTGGATTTCAGCCGCGATCATTGGGGTGAAGCCGGCACGCTCCATCTGATCGATGAG
>Ga0187871_10000549_pt1 | contig 35846 bp, 29 predicted proteins | sample June2016WEW_16_1_FD_132988 | JGI IMG/M metagenome (GOLD analysis project Ga0187871, IMG submission 132988) | Peatland microbial communities from SPRUCE experiment site at the Marcell Experimental Forest, Minnesota, USA - June2016WEW_16_10 | ecosystem: Environmental > Terrestrial > Soil >...
CAGGCCCAGCTCGCGTTCGAGGAAGGTCTTGGCATCGTCGTCGTAACTAAACCGGGAGGCTTGGCGATAGCCGTTAATGTGGAAATCCTGCGAGGCGAGGAAGCGTTCCGCCTGCGCGCGGGCCTGATCGCGGGTGACGCGGAAATCGATGGAGGCTTCCGGGAACGCGCGATAAAAGTAGCGCGCGGAGAACCAGACGGCGCCGGCCAGCAGCAGAAAGCAAACGGCCAGGAAACGGAAGTCGGCGCGGCGGAGGCGTTCAGGCATGGCGTTTCACGTTTCCTGCCAGGCGCTTCACGAACTCCACGTCCCCTTCCAGAAAGTCGAACCGCGGCAGTTCCGCAGGCGCCACCCAGCGCATCTCCTCGAACACGCAATTGCGCGGCTCGCCGGAAAAATCGGTCACCGCGTGGAAAATCAGCAGAATTGGATCTTTGCTGGGGTAGCGGAACGGGTACCGTTCCACCTCATCCCCAATTTGGCAGTCCAGCGCCAGTTCTTCGTGCAACTCGCGGCAGAGGGCCTGTTGCGGACTTTCGCCGGCTTCCACCTTGCCGCCTGGAAACTCCCATTTCAGGGCATGCGCCTGCGCCGCCGTCCTGCGGCAAATCAGAATGCGCCCGCCGCGCCGAATAATGCCCGCGACCACGGTAGTCAAGTCAGGCCAGCTCCAACGCCTTGAACCGCTCCAGTTCCGCGGCCGGCAGCTCCGGCAGCTTCTCGATCCGTTGCCGGAACCATGCCCACGGAATATGGAAAAGCTGCACGCTGGGCTGGAACTTCGAGCTGTCCTGGATGAAGCAGCTATGCGTACACCAGCAGTTCGCCCGCGGAATCTCGCGCACCTCCGCGCGCATGGCCTCCGACTCCAGGGCGCGCCGCACGTCGAAATCGAAATCCGCCAGGTTTCCCACAATGCCGCGCATCTCGCAGGCGCGGAACCGGCCATTGTGGTCGATCACGATCGAGGTGTCGCCGGCCGTGCAAGGCATCGGCCACTTCTTCGGAGATTCCAGGCACTGCTCGTGCAAGTCGAAGTGGAACCGTAGATTGCCCAGATAATACATCTTGGCGAAATGCCGCACGCCCGGCGGAAGCCGTGCGAAAAGCTTGTCCGCATAGTGGCGATGAAACGGCATCAGACGGCGGTGGAGAGCCGCCACGCCTTCCTGGGTCAGTTGTTTCAGACTGGGGTCGGGCGCCGCCCCCCGCACGACTTCGAAATACTGGCCGTCGATCTGCGTGTGCTCCATCAGGTGCAAGCCCAGCGCCACAATTTCGTTGTAGTTCTCGCGCGTGATCACCGTCAGCACATTGCGCCGCAGCCGCTTTACCTCGCGATAGCGCCGCTCCGCCCCATCCATGGTGGCCAGCGTGCGCACGAAATTATGGGGCACGCCGCGGATGGAATCGTGCGTATTGGCCAGCCCGTCGAGCGAAAAATTCAGGTCGATGGATACGTCCGGGCAAAGCTCCAGCATGCGGTCCACGGTCCGGAAGATCTTGTCGGGCAGCAGACCGTTGGTCGGCAGATTGACGTTGCGGACCCCGTTCCGCCGGACGAACATCGCCACGATCTCGGCCAGATCTTCGCGCAAAAAAGGCTCGCCGCCCGAGAGCCACAGCTTGCGGAAGGGCGGCGCGGTGGCCGAGATGCGCTCGATCTGCGGCGTCGTGAGATCGTCGGGACTGTTAAGCTTGTCAAAGTAGAAACAGGTGCGGCACAGCGAATTGCAGCGCGACGTCACAAACAGAAAGAGCGAGTTGAACTCCCGCGCGCGCACGCGTTCCTTAAGGATCGGGAAATACTGCCGCATTAGAGTTATTGGAGCATAATTGTACTCGGCGCGCCTGCTCGATCACTTCCGGAATCCGCGCAATGTGGGCGAAATGCCGCCGCCGGCGGTGACGGTGGACGTGTCGAATCCGGTCTGCGGCGATATTCTGCGGTTGTCCGTGGAGTTTCGGGACGGGCGCGTGGCCCAGGCCCGCTACAAGACGCGGGGCTGCACCGCTTCCATTGCCGCGGGCTCCGCGTTGACCGAGTGGTTGATCGGCAAGACGCCGGCCGAGATCGCGGCCCTCCGCCCGGCCGACATCGAGAGTGCGGTGGGCGGCCTCAGCGCCGAATCCAAGCACGCCGCAAGGCTTGCGGTGGACGCCGCGCACGCCGTATGTGGCGCGGCCACTGCCGGATAGCTCGCAGTGGGTGGGGCAGGCGTCTACGCCTGCGGCGGGTCTCCAGACCCGCCCCTGCAAGCGCGGATCGCAGGCGCCGGAGCCTGTCCTACTAAGGCGCGGCGCAGGCATGCGGAGACGGGATGGTTTGCTCCTTGTTTTCGGAATAGCACCACTGCACCAGCGAGTCCGGCGTCTTTCCCGCGTTGGCCAGGCGCAGATCGTCGAGCGTGATTTCGTGGAAGTCGAAGGTAATGGACCCATCGGTCAGGACAGTGGCCAACAGGTAGCCGTAGACGTCCGTGCGGGCGATCGACGAACCGGTCTGTCCCGGGGGCAGGCGGTAGCGCACGGCGCCGGCCGTACCCACGATCCATCCGGGCAGTACCTGGTCTTTCCAGTAAGGCGTGTTATAGACATCGTCCATGATGAAATGCGAGTGACTGGCGAGCACGTATACCTTCTTGCCGGCGGCGCGCAGGTCCCACAAAAGCTGGTAGACTTCGCGGCCGCTTTGAATACCGGCGGGCGAGTCGCACATGCTGTGGCTCATGCCCTTGCTGCCCGGCAGCGCGGCATGCGTTCCCACCACGATGGCGGCTATCGCGCTGGACTGCCGGTCTTCCGCCAGGCGGGTGCGAATCCAGGCCATCTGCTCGCCGTCGAAGGCGCTGTTGGAGGCGTTGTCGAGCGACAGGAAATCGACGTAGCCGTTCATCACCCAGTGATAGTAGGTACGGAAGCTGCCGGTGTCGCGGTCGCGATCGCGCTGCGCGCGCAGGCGGGGGCTGTTCAGATAGCTTTCAAATTGCGCGAGGTAGGCCGCGCGCGTGAGCGGATAAATCGGTTCGTGGTTACCGATCCCGAGGAAGATCTCCAGGGGATTGAAGGGCCGCAATTGCCGGTCGATAAAATCCGGCCAGGCAGTCTTCAAATAGGAAATAATAGTGAGGTGAGGATATGGCAGGTGCAGCGAGGCAGGCGGCGCCATATCTTCGTCGAAGTCGTAGATGGCGCGAAAATCGCCTAAGTGCCAGTAGAACTTCGAGCCAGTCTTCAGTACGCTCGCGGCGATGGCGGGCATGACGATGTCGCCGCAGTTGCGCGAATCGCCTGAAACGGCGAACTGCCACGCGGGGCTGGGAGGACCTTGCGCGATGGCCGCGGCACAAAGCGCGAGCAATACCGATATCGGTTTAATCATTTGTCGTTGTGCTGGCCAGAAACATCCGGAGGATAGGCCCGCGAGGCTGTTCCCACTCACGGCTCCAGCGAGAACACTGTGCCGCTGTTCGAGGTTCCGCCCACGATCGTCGTGCCATAGAGCAGTCCATCGCCGCCGATGACCACTCCCGCGTAGGGCGTGGCGCCGTCGCTGGGAGCGCCCGCAAAACTGTGCAGCGTGGTCTCGGTCCAAGAGCCGCCCGCCGATGCCGGAGCAGTCAGTGAATACACCATGCCAAAGAACGACGCGCCGCCATACCGGGTCGTGCCATAGAGCACGAGTTGCCCGCCCGTTCCGCTACCGATCGCCACGGGGGCGGACGGACTGGTATGGTATACCGGGAAACTGTAAAGCACTTCCTCAGTCCAGGCGCCGCCCGGAGACGCCGGCGGAGTCACCGAATATACCGTGCCATTGTTCGCAGTCCCGCCTTCAAAGGTCGTGCCGTATAACACTCCGCCCGGACCGATGGTCACACCGGCGTAAGGATTGCGCCCGTCGAAGCGGACGCCTGTGGGCGCGAAATGGTGCAGTGTCTTCAGCATCCAAGAGCCACCTGGAGCCGCCGGCGGCGTCAGGGAATACACGGTGCCATGCGGCGTCGTGCCGGAGCCCGCGGTCGTGCCGTAGAGCGTTCCGTCTCCGCCGATCGAAACCCCCGCGTATGGATATTCGCCGTCGCTGCCGTTGAAGCTGTGCAGCACGGTCTCAGTCCAGGCGCCACCCTGGGAGGCCGGCGGCGTCAATGAGAATACCACGCCCACGGTGTCGGGCACGCCGGCGCCGTTGTATTCCGTGGTGCCGTAAAGCACTCCATCTTTGCCGATCGTCACACCGGCTGTGGGGCCGCCGCCGTCGCTGCCGCCGGTGAAACTGTACAATACCTCTTCGGTCCAGGACCCGTGCGGAGAAACGGGCGCGGTCAACGAAAACACGGTGCCTTCGTTCGATGTTCCGCCATTGTAAGTGGTGCCGTAAAGCACGGTCTGTCCGCGGGGCCCGCCGCTGGCCACCACGCCTGCCACGGGTTGGCCCCCATCGCTGCCCCCCGTGAAGGTGTACAGCACGGTTTCGGTCCAAGGTCCGCCCGCAGAAGCCGGTGGGGTCAACGAGAACACCGTCCCGGAGTTCAAACTACCGTTGGTCTCGGATGTGCCATAAAGCACGGGCTGCCCGCCCGCTCCGTTGTCGATGACGAGGCCCCCGTGGGGACTGCTGGCGGTAAAGCTATAAAGGGTGGTTGCCACTTGTGCGCCGGCCAAGGAAATGAAGGCTTCGAACGTCAGCAAGAGCGTTCCGCCAGTTCTGATTGCGCATCGCATGAGTGTCATTAAGGTCCTCCGGTTGACGCGATTATCCCAGACGAGTTGGGCCGCGTCAACCTAAGCGTGGCGCCCCGGTCTTCGGCCGCGCCCTACACAATCATGATCGTTCCTTAACGACTTCCTTATGCCCCCCTTTCTATGGTGTGAAGAGGCACGTAGATGCAGGGCCGAATTATGTTCTTGCGCGACAGCGCCCAGTTGCCGCTGCCGGAGATCGCGCGGGAGGAACGCCCGCTCGAAGTGGTGGTGCCGTACACCAGCCCGCTCCTGACCGCCCGGGCGCTGGCGGCGGCCACCGAACTGGCGCGGGGGTTCGAAGCCACGGTCACGTTGATGGCCGTGTATGTGCTACCGTATCCTTCGCCGCTGGAATGCCAGGAAGGAATCCGAAAACGGCTGGAAGCCGAACTGATCGCGGTGGCGCGCACCAGTCCGGTTTCGATCCGCGTGAAGCTGGTTTTCGCGCGCGATCGCGAGGACGCTTACCTCGGTTTGCTCAAACGCCACTCGCTGGTTGTAATCGGCGCCAAAGATCGCTGGTGGAAAACGCGAGAGGAACGCCTGGCGCGGAGACTAACTTCCAGCGGCCACAGCGTCGCGGTCGTTAAGGTGAGATAAGAACATGCAGGATCTGTTTTTCGTGGTCATCACGATTTTGTTTTTCCTGATTGCTTGGGCGTACGTGCGCGGTTGCGACCGCCTCTAGGAGATCTGCCGTGGAATACATCGTTGCAGCCGTCATCGCCGCCGTAATAGGCGCATACCTGATTTACGCGCTCTTGCGGCCGGAGCGCTTCTGAGCCGCTGCGAGCCGGCCAGCTACCCCCCAAGAAAAGAGAACGCCAAGAGAGCGCCAAGAGAACGCCAATGACTTCAACCGGACTTCTTCAGATCTTCCTCTTCTTCCTCATTATCCTGGCGTTGACCAAGCCGGTAGGGACTTTCATGGCGCGCCTGTTTGAAGGCGAGCGCACCTTCCTGCATCCGGTGGTGCGGCCGCTGGAGCGGCTGGTATATAAGCTCAGCGGCGTGGACGAATCCGCCGAGCAGCACTGGACGCACTATGCCGGATCGCTGCTGGCCTTCAGCCTGGCGGGCGCCCTGCTGACTTATTTAATCCTGCGCATTCAGGGAATGCTGCCGTTCAATCCACAAGGCTTCCTGGGCAAATTGTGGTCCCCCGACCTGGCGTTTAATACCGCCGTCAGTTTCGACACGAACACGAACTGGCAGGTCTACACGCCGGAAGCGACAGCCAGTTACTTCAGCCAAATGGTGGGGCTGGCCGTGCATAATTTCACTTCGGCGGCAGCCGGCATCGCCACTGCCATGGCGATGGTGCGCGGATTTTCGCGTCGCTCGGCGAACTCCATCGGCAACTTCTGGGTGGATCTGACCCGCGCCACGCTTTACCTGCTGATTCCTCTCTCCATCGTCGGCGCGTTGCTCCTGGTTTCGCAGGGTTGCATTCAGAACTTCCATCCTTACGACAAAATAGCCACGCTGGAGGGCGGCGCGCAGACCATCGCGCAGGGACCCACCGCGTCGCAGGAAGCCATCAAAATGCTGGGCACCAACGGTGGCGGCTTCTTTAACGCGAATTCCTCCCATCCTTTCGAGAATCCCACGCCCTTCTCGAATTTTCTGCAGGTGCTGTTTATTTTCGTGATTCCAGCGGGCCTGACTTACACCTTCGGCAAGATGGTGAAGGATACCCGGCAGGGCTGGGCGCTGTTTGCCGCCATGAGTATCGTCTTCCTGTTGGGCGTCTTCGTGGTCTACCCGGCGGAGCAATCCGGCAATCCGAATCTGACGAAACTGGGATTGCAGGATGCGGCTACCGACACGCAGCCGGGCGGCAACATGGAGGGCAAGGAGGTACGCTTCGGCATCCCGGCCTCGGCCCTGTTCGCGGTGGTCACCACCGACGCCAGTTGCGGCGCGGTGAACAGCATGCACGATAGCTTCACGCCGCTCGGGGGGCTGGTGCCGTTGGTCAATATACAGCTTGGCGAAGTGATCTTCGGCGGAGTGGGCGCGGGACTCTACGGCATGTTGATGTACGCCATCCTGGCCGTATTTCTGGCGGGTCTGATGGTGGGTCGCACGCCCGAGTATCTGTGCAAGAAGATCGAGCAGAAGGAAGTCAAGATGGCGATGCTGGCCATGCTGGTTCTGGCGGCCAGTATTCTTCTCTTTTCCGCCGTCGGCATAGCGGTCCACTCCGCGAAGAACCCCTTGATCAATCCGCCCGGAGCCGCGGCTATCCTGACCAATAATGGCCCGCACGGATTGTCCGAAATGCTCTACGCCTACACCAGCGGAACGGGGAACAACGGCAGCGCCTTCGGCGGGTTTAGCGGCAACACGCCGTTCTTCAACACCACCGTGGGATATGCCATGCTAATCGGCCGGTTTCTGATGATGATCCCGCTGCTGGCCGCCGCGGGCAGCCTGGCGCGGAAGAAAATGGTGCCGGTTTCGGCGGGAACCTTCCCCACCCACGGCGGTTTGTTTGTGGTGTGGCTGGTGGGAGTGATTCTGGTTGTCGGCGCGCTGACGTTTTTCCCGGCGCTGTCGCTCGGCCCCATCGTGGAGCACTTCCTGATGAACAACGGCAAACTGTTTTCCATCCTGCTCGCGGGACTCTAGGAGTTGAGACAATGCCTGTAATGGAACCACCACCTTCTTCCTCGTACGTGACCGAGCCGCTGCTGATTTCCAAGAAGGCCGTGCGCGCGCGCCCGCTGCTGGACCCGCCCATCGTGAAGCGCGCCATTCGGGATTCGTTCGTCAAGCTGCATCCCCGGCTGATGATGAAAAACCCGGTGATGTTCGTGGTGGAAGTCGGCGCCGCCATGACCACCCTTGAGGTATTCAAGGATCTGGCCCAGGGCGCCAACATCGGGTTTACTTTTCAGATCACAATGTGGTTATGGTTCACGGTGCTGTTCGCGAACTTCGCGGAAGCCATGGCGGAAGGCCGCGGCAAGGCGCAAGCCGACACCCTCCGCAAGACCAAGACCGAGACCATGGCCAAGCGCCTGAAGAACGGCAAGAAATACGAGACCGTGGCAGCTACGGAATTGCGGCGCGGCGACGTGGTGCTGGTCGAGCGCGGCGACATCATTCCGGGCGATGGAGACGTGATCGAGGGCATTGCCAGCGTGGATGAATCGGCCATTACCGGCGAGAGCGCGCCGGTCATCCGCGAGTCCGGCGGCGACCGCAGCGCCGTCACTGGCGGTACGCGGGTGTTGTCCGACCAGATCAAAGTGCAAATCACGTCGAATCCCGGCGAAACGTTCTTGGACCGCATGATCGCGCTGGTGGAAGGCGCGGAACGCCAGAAGACGCCCAACGAAATCGCGTTGAACATCGTGATCGCGGGCTTGACATTTATCTTCCTGCTGGCGGTGGTGAGCCTGTATCCGTTCGCGCTCTACAGCGTGCAATCGGCCGGCAGCGGCCAGGCGCCCAGCGTGACGGTGCTGATTTCGCTGCTGGTGTGCCTGATCCCGACTACCATCGGCGGGCTGCTCTCGGCCATTGGCATCGCGGGCATGGATCGCGTGATGCAGCATAACGTGCTGGCCATGAGCGGCAAGGCCGTGGAAGCCGCCGGGGACGTGAACACGCTGCTGCTGGATAAGACCGGGACCATTACGCTGGGCAACCGCCAGGCGGTGGAGTTCATTCCCATCGGTGACGCTTCGGAAGTCGAACTGGCCGACGCGGCGCAGCTCTCGAGCCTGGCCGATGAAACTCCGGAAGGCCGCTCCATCGTGGTGCTGGCCAAGGAGAAGTACGCGTATCGCGGGCGCGAGGTGGCGGAGCACGAGGCGCACTTCATCCCCTTCACGGCGCAGACGCGCATGAGCGGCGTGGATCTGGACGGCCGTCGCATCCGTAAAGGCGCCACGGATTCCGTAGTGGAATTCGTGCAGGAGCAGGGCGGCAAGATTCCGCCGGAACTGACCGAAACTACGCAGCGCATTTCGCGCTCGGGCGGCACGCCCCTGGTGGTTGCGGACCGCGACCGCGTCCTGGGCGTTATCCATCTGAAAGACGTGGTCAAAGGCGGCATGCGCGAGCGCTTCGAGCAATTGCGCCGCATCGGGATCCGCACGGTCATGATCACGGGCGACAATCCGCTTACCGCGGCGGCCATCGCGGCGGAGGCGGGCGTGGACGACTTTCTGGCGCAGGCCACCCCCAAAGACAAGATGGACCTGATTAAGAAAGAGCAGGCCGGGGGCCGTCTGGTGGCCATGACCGGCGATGGCACCAACGACGCGCCGGCCCTGGCGCAGGCGGACGTAGGTCTGGCTATGAATACGGGCACCATGGCCGCCAAAGAGGCCGGCAACATGGTGGATCTGGACAGTAACCCAACCAAGCTCATCGAAGTAGTGGCCATCGGCAAGCAGTTGCTCATGACCCGCGGGTCGCTGACTACGTTTTCCATCGCCAATGATGTGGCTAAGTACTTTGCGATTCTGCCCGCGATGTTCATGGCCACTTATCCGTCGCTGGCGAAACTGAATATCATGTTTCTGCGGAACCCGCAAAGCGCGGTGCTGGCGGCCGTGATCTTCAACGCGCTGATCATCATTGCGCTGATTCCGCTGGCGCTGCGCGGCGTGGCCTATAAGCCGCTCAGCGCGGCCGCGCTGTTGCGCCGCAACCTGCTGATCTACGGCGTGGGCGGAGTGATTGCGCCTTTTCCGGGCATCTGGGTGATCGACCGCTTACTGGGCCTGCTGCACTTGGCCTGAGGACTAATTCATGAAACAAATATTGATTCCCGCTGTAATGCTGACGCTGGTGATCACGGTGCTCACCGGGCTGGTCTACCCGCTGGTGGTGACCGGACTGTCGCAGGTGCTCTTTCCCCACCAGGCGAACGGCAGCCTGATCACGGCAGGTGGCAAGGTGGTCGGCTCGGAGCTGATCGGCCAGAAGTTTTCGAAGCCGCAGTATTTCCACGGGCGTCCGTCGGCGGCGGGCGATGGCTACGATGCCGCCAACTCCGGAGCTACTAATCTGGGCCCTACTAACCAGGCGCTGATTAACCGGGTAAGAGACGATATCAAGAAGTTCCGAGACGAGAATCCGACTTATAAGGGTCCCATCCCGGCCGACCTGCTGACCAGCTCCGCAAGCGGACTGGACCCGCATATCAGCCCGGCGTCGGCGTTTGCCCAGGTGGACCGCGTAGCAAAGGCGCGCGGCGTGTCTCCCGACACCATCCGCAAAGCCGTGGAGCTCCACGTAGAAGGCCGCCAGTTCGGAATCTTCGGCGAGCCGCGGGTCAACGTCCTGGCCCTAAACCTCGCCCTGGACAAGTAATCCAACTGTAGGGCGGTAGCCCTCGTGGCGCACGCACTCGTGCGTGCCGTGTCGGCACTCCTGCCGACACAGGCGAGCTACGCTCGCCTGCGCTGACATGAGTGTCAGCGCGGCAGGCAGGGTGCCTGCGCCACGAGGCAGCGCGGGCAGCTACTCCACCGTAACCACCGCATCCTCCGGGTAAGCATGCATCCCGAACTCCGGCACATCCAAGCCCTCGAGTTCCACCTCCGGCGTCACCCGAATCGACTTCACCTTGTTCACCACGAAAAACACCCCATAAGTCGCGCCAAACGCCCACACCGCCATTAGCGTAGCGCCGCCGAGCTGGGTGAGGAACTGGCTGGTATCCCCGTACAGCAGTCCCGTCACCCCCTGCCCGGCGTGCCCCAAATAGCTGGTAGCGCCCACCCCATTCCAGCCCGAACCGTAAGTGCCGTCGGCGAAAATGCCTACGCACACCGCACCCAGCCAGCCGCAGAATCCGTGTACCGAAATGGCGCCGCAGGGATCGTCGATCTTAGTCACCCGCTCGTTGAACAAGACGCCCAGACACACTACGATCCCTGCCAGTACCCCGATCACCACCGCCGAATTCGGAGACACAAAAGCGCAGGGAGCGGTGATCGCCACCAAGCCGGCCAGCATCCCGTTGCAGGCCATAGTGACGTCCGGCTTGCCGAACATGAAGTACCAAAGCAGCAGGGCCGTCGCCGAACCGGCCACCGCGGCCAGGTTCGTGTTGATGGCAATCACGGAAATGCGCAGGTCGGTGGCGCCCAGCGTCGAGCCGGGATTGAAACCCATCCAGCCGAACAGCAGAATGAAAGTGCCCGTGACCACGTAGACCAGATTGTGCGCGGGGAATGCGCGCGGTTTGCCGTCCTTCCCATATTTGCCGAGACGCGGTCCCAAAATAATAGCCAGTGCCATCGCGCAGAATCCGCCCACGCCGTGCACCACGGTGGACCCCGCGAAATCCACGTAGCCATGGCCCAAATGCAGCGTGGTTCCGATTTGCGATAACCATCCGCCGCCCCACACCCAGCAACCGAATACCGGATAGAGAATGGCGCCGATGAATAGCTCGCAGAGAAGAAACGCCCAAAATGTGATGCGTTCGCAAATCGCGCCTACGATGATGTAGCCGGCGGTCTCCATGAACACGACTTCAAAGAGCGCCAGGCAGTTGCTGCCCGCGTCGTAGGCCGGGCCGGACATGAAGAACCCATTGCCGCCCAGGAATCCCCACAACCCATTGCCGATCAGAAAGTGATTCAGCGTCGGAGTGCCGCCCAGGTTGCCCGGCGCCGCGTTTACGGCCACCGCGCCAAACTGAAACGCGTAGCCCACTGCGTAGTACGCCAGAAACGCGAATACGTAGGCCGCGAAATTGAGCATCATCAGATGTCCGGCATTCTTCTTGCGCACCAGCCCGCAAGTCAGCAGCGCGAATCCGGCTTGCATGAAGAGCACCAGGTAACCGGTGTTGAGGGTCCACGCAAAATTGGTGGCGACGCGGATGTGGCCGACCGAATCCGCCAGTTTCACCGCCAGCGGCTCCTTGGCGGCCTGGGACTGGTAATCGTCGAAATCCTTCTTGTTCTTGGGATAGTCCGGCGAAGTCTTGTCCGCCGGGGCCGGCACCGCGAAGGTATTGCCCCCGGCGTCCACGGCGGTGGTCTTGTCGCCCGTGGCGATACCGGCCGGGTCCGGTTTGGGACCTTCGTCGGCGCGGCCTTGCGGCAGCAGGCATAGCAGCCCGGCGGCCAACAGCACGGCCATCTTGCTCATCGTTCAGTTCTCCTCAAATGGTGTGAAATTGGAATGCTTCCGGCGCGGTCGAGGCGCTGGCCGGGCTGGCCGAATCTCATAAAAAACCCGTAAGGAGACGAGGGCCAGCCATTTAAATAGAGTGAACCAAAGGGCGCGTGCGCAGGTCAAGACGAAATTTCTTTTGCGGCCTATAAGCTTTTTTGTGGTGGCCACGCATGGCAGAATGGATGACTAGAGGAGCATCGCGCAGCTTGCCGGCCAGCATCGACAAACGCCCCAGCCCCGAAGAGTTATTGCGCCGCGTGCAGGCCGAAGAACGCCGCGCCCGGCGCGGCCGGCTCAAAGTGTTCCTGGGCTACGCTTCGCGCGTGGGCAAATCGTTCCGCATGCTGGATGAAGGGCGGCGGCGCAAGGAGCGCGGCGAAGACGTGGTGGTGGCCGCCATCCAGTTTCCGCTCACGCCCGATCTGGAAGCCTTGATGGCCACCCTGGAGTACATCCCGGTGCTGAAGGAAACCTACGCGGGCAACGAGTACGAAGTGCTCGACGTGGCGGCGATCTTCCGCCGTCATCCGCGCGTGTGCCTGGTGGACGAATTGGCCTATGACAATCCGCCCGGCACCCGCAATCCCAAACGCTGGCAGGATGTCGACAACATCCTGGATCAGGGCGTCTCGGTGATCACCGCCGTCAATCTGCAGCACATCGAAGAGCAGCAGGACGCCGTGGAGCGCATCACCGGCAAGCGCGCGCGGCAAACCGTGCCGGAGCGATTCCTGCGTTCCGCGGATGAGATTGTGCTGGTGGATGCGGCGGTCGACGACATGATGAAGCGCGCCAGCGCGCTCGAACCGGTGGATCTGCGGCGCCGGCTTTCGGAGCTGCGGGAACTGGCGTTGCTGCTGGCGGCCGATGTGATCGACGGGCAACTGGAGAATTACCTGCGGTCGAACGGCGTGGAGCTGCGCTGGGGATCGCAAGAGCGCATCCTGGTGTGCGTCACGCCGCGTAGCGACGCGGGCGCCATGCTACGCAGCGGGCGCCGGAATGCGGACCGTTTCCATGGTAATCTGCTGGTCTGCTACGTCCGCCAAACAGGCTTGGGCGCCAAAGACCAGGCCACCATGGACGCCAACCTGGCGCTGGCCCTGGAACTGGAGGCGGATGTGCACGTGTTGGATGGCGCGGACCCCATCGGCGCCATTATCCGGTTTGCCCGGGAGCAAAAAATCACGCAAATCTTCGTGGGCCACAGCGCTCCCGACCGCTGGAAGGAGCTGTGGTCGCGCAGCCCGGTGGACCGGTTGATCAAAGCCGCCACCGATATCGATATTCGTATCTTTCCGCATCCGCAACCATCATGAGCGGCCAGGTCGAAACTGTGCAAGCCGATGCCACGTCCGCGCCGCCTAAAGGCCGGCTGAAGGTGTTTCTGGGTTACGCGGCGGGCGTGGGCAAGACTTATCAAATGCTCGATGAGGCCCAGGAACTGCGCCGCAAGGGCGTGGACGTGGTGGTCGGGTATTTCGAGCCGCATGGCCGCCAGGACACTATTGCCAAGACGGCGGACCTGGAGTTCATTCCGCGCCAAAAAGTGGAATACCGCGGCTCGGTGTTCGAAGAGATGGATGTGGACGCCATCCTGCTGCGCAAGCCGGCGGTGTGCCTGGTGGATGAATTCGCGCACACCAACGTGCCCGGATCGCCGCGTCTGAAGCGTTGGGAGGATGTGCAGGTGCTGCTGCAGGCGGGTATCGACGTTTTCACCACGCTGAACGTGCAGCATCTGGAAAGCCTCAACGACGAGGTATGGCACATTACCGGCGTGCGCGTCCGCGAAACCGTGCCGGATTGGGTGGTGGACGCGGCGGACGAAGTGGTGCTGGTGGATCTGACGGCGGAAGCCTTGCAAAATCGCTTGCACCGCGGCGTGGTCTACACCGCCGATAAGGCCAAGAAGGCCATGGAGAACTTCTTCACCGAAGCGAATCTGACGGCCTTGCGGGAGATGGCCCTGCGCCACACGGCGCACGAAGTGGAGGGACGGCTTTCGGACTTGGGCACTCCCGCGCGCGGCATGACGCACGCGGCGCGGCCCGCGGCCGGTCCCCCGGCGCGGCATGAGCGCATTCTCATTTGTCTGACGGAGCGGCCTTCAACGGCCGTGCTGATCCGCCGCGGAAAACGGGTGGCGGATTATCTGCAGGCGGACTGCCTGGCGGTGCATGTGCAGCGCAATTTCGGACGCGGCCGGCCGGAAACCCGCAGCGGGGCACTGGAAAAGCATTTGAGCTTCGCGCGCAACTTGCATATCGAAACACACGTCTTGAAAGGTAAGGACGTGGCCGGCACCATTGTGGATTTCGCGCGCGAGCAGAATATCACGCAGATTTTCCTGGGGCGGACCGGCGTCAAGGCACTGTGGGGCGGGGTGAGAAGCACGGTTCACAGAGTGGTGCGGCTGGCGCGGGACCGCGAAATCACGGTGGTGGCGGAGCGCTTGCGGTAAGGTAGCACAGGCTTTAGCCTGTGACCTGAAGGTCCGCCCCATTGAATATTGCTAGGATAGGTGAGAATGTACCGGTTCTGGGTATTAGGATTCTTTCTGTGTACGCCCATCGGGGCGATGCCGGCGGCGGCCGAGAGCGGCTGTGGCGCGGAGTCCCCCGAGATTGCGCAAGCGTTCGATCAACTCTACAATTTCAATTTCCCCACCGCCCACGCGGACATCAACCGGTATATCGGGACACATCCGAAAGAGCCGCTGGGGTACGCCATTCGTGCCGCGGCGTACCTTTTCTACGAACTGGACCGGCTGGGTATCCTGGAATCCGAGTTCTTAACCAGTGACAAGCATATCGCCGACAAGAAGGGCCTGCGGCCGGATCCGGATGTGCGCGAGAAGTTTCTGAAGGCCGTGGACGACGCCGCTTCCCGTGCGCAAGCGGCGCTGGCTGCCAGCCCCAGCGACCGCCAGGCATTGTTTTCCATGTCCATCGTCGAGGGCGTGACCACCGACTACATGGCGTTTGTGGAGAAGCACCAGATCGCCAGCCTGTCGCCCGCCAAGCGATCCAACAGTTACGCGCAGCAGCTCTTGAAGCTGAATCCGCCTTGCGTGGACGCCTACATCACCGCCGGAATATCGGAATACATGGTGGGCAGCCTGCCGTTCTTCATCCGCTGGTTCGTGCGGTTCGACAACGTACAGGGAAGCAAGGAGCAGGGCGTCAAGAATCTGGAACTGGTGGTGCGTGAAGGACATTACTTCAGGCCATTCGCCAAAATCCTGCTGGGCATCATCGACCTGCGTGAGAAGCGTCCGCGCGAAACCGAAAAGCTGCTGGAGAGCCTGGCGCACGATTATCCTTCCAACCCGCTATTCCGGAAGGAACTGGCCAGGATTTCGAACGACCACGGTGGCGGGTAGGCGCCCGGCTGCCAAAGTACCAGATCCCCTGCAACTCTTTCCCGTACGCACATTACCAACTCCGTCGAACGGTTGTGAAACACTGGAAGAGTGAACTCCAGTGACATTTTCGCCAGGGCGTTCGAGAATATGCGCGCCGGCGTGTTGCTGTTGGAAAAGGCTACCGGCCGGGTGACCGAGGCGAATCCCGCCTTTCTGCGCCTGTGCGGGTATCCACGCAGCCAGGTAGTTGGCCGCAATTTCTGGGCGCCCCCGCTGATTGACGATGGCGAAGCGGGAGCCGAGGTTTTCGAGCACTTGCGCGCGGCTGGGCGCGTGGAAGGCGTCGAGTTGCCCCTGCGCACCGGCGATGGCACCTGCCTGCTGCTGGAAGTGAGTGGCGGAGAGTTCGCCGGCGGCTTGGTCCAGTTGGAAGTGCAGGACACCACCGCGCGGGCAGGCGCACGGATGGCCGAGCGAATCGACGCGCAGCGCTCGCTGGCTGCGCGGTTAACCGCCGAATTTACCGTTATGCACCGCGCCCTGCGGGCCGCCAGCGAGACCCTGACGAACTGCGCCCGGTCGCGGCCAAGCGCCTTCCCGGAGTCGGACGAAATCCGTAAAGCGGCCGACGGCGCGGGCGCGATCGCGCGCGAGTTGCAAGCCTACGGCGGACAACTGGCGATGGAAAAAAGCCAGGTGCAACTCAACGAACTGGTCGAAGACATGCAACCGGCACTCGCACAAATGCTGGGGCGGGATATCGAGGTGGTTGCGGACCTTAGCCCGGATGTGCCGCCCGTGATGGCGGACCCTTCACAAGTGCGGCAGATCCTGCTGAAGCTGGCGGCCAATTCGGGCGAGGCCATGGAGCACGGCGGGAAGTTCCGTATCTTGACGCGCAACGCATCGGCGGACGATCTCGCGCTCGGGCAGAAGGGTGACAGCGGCGCGTACGCCATGCTGGAAGTTAGCGATCAAGGGCCCGGCTTGGACGACCAGAGTTGGGAGCATCTGTACGAGCCGTTTTTTACGACCAAGCGCCCTGGCAAGCGCGGCCTGGGACTGGCCGCGATACATGGCATGGTGCGTCAGATGGGTGGCCGCATGTGGGCGTTCAGCGAACCGGGACAGGGGGCGTCCTTCCGCATTTACCTGCCGCGGCCGCGGGCGGAATCCGCTGCGCCCCTGCCTGAGCGCGCGGATCGCCACGGAACAGCGACGATTCTGCTGATGGAGCGGAACGACGGCCTGCGGACCGTCGTCGCGAATATCCTGAAGAAACGCGGCTATCGAGTGCTGGCCGCGCGCGCGGCCCCCGACGCGCTGGAGATGGCCGAGACGCAAGGTCCGCCGGATTTGCTCATCGGTGAACCCGAGCCGGACCTGGTCAATCGTCTGGAGAGCCTGCACCCGCAATTGCGGACGCTATTCCTGAATGGCCATTGCGATCACGCCGGCGCGGCGACCTTAAACAAACCGTTCGAAGTGGAGATGTTGCTGGGCAAGGTGCGGGACTTACTCCAGGTATAAGACCGGCCACCGGGACCACCCACTCTTGAGTGCTGCGTTCGCGCCCTTCTCTTTTATTTCAGCAAATATATAAACTCAACCGGTCCCCAGTCATAGTGACAGGAGGGATTAGTCAGTTCGTCAAGCTGCCAGGATCAAACGCGGAACAAAGTTTATCATTTCTTTACGATTACACCACCGCCCCGTGGCGAAATATCTGAATCTTCACCTGTAGAGAGTGGACTTACTAATGTTTCTAGGGTATACTCCTTACTCCACCAAAGTTCCGACTGCTGTCTCGAGGTTGTCACGGAGGGGGCTATGAGAACAAAGTTCGCGAAAATCGTCCGTGGGGCGGGCATGCTCCTGCTGCCCGCATTAGCTGCCGCGCAAGTGCCCACATCCGAGTTTGTCAATTTTGAAGGCGCGCAGACCAATCCCGTGCGGATCTCCGCCGACGGCACTCGCCTGTTCGCCGTCAACACTCCCAACGGAACCTTATCGGTCTTCGATCTTACGGCGCCATCCAGCCCCGCGTTAATTGCCGAAATTCCCGTAGGCATTGAACCGGTTTCAGTCAACGTCAACCCGAATGTCGCCGGTAACAACGAAGCCTGGGTCGTCAATCAGATCTCGAACAGCGTCAGTGTCGTTTCGGTTTCCCAGGGAATTGTAACCGATACGCTTTACGCCAAGGCGGAACCCTCCGATGTAGTGTTCGCGGGTAGCGGACTGGCCTTCATCAGCGTTGCCAGGAGTAACCTGGTCAACGTTTACAGCGCTTCCACGCACGCGTTGGTGCAGTCTATTCCGCTGATCGGGGAGGAGCCGCGGGCGCTCGCCGTGAGCGCAAACGGCCTGGTCGTTTATGTGGCTTTTGCATTGTCCGGCAACCACACGACCATTGTCCGGGACTCGGAAGCGCCGCCACCGCCGCCGCCCGTGAATCCAGCGTTGCCTCCCGCGCCGCAAGTTTCCCTGATCGTGGACGCTTCCGATCCCACCTATTACCCAACCGACATCAAGTACACGATGCCGGATAACGATGTGGCGGCGATCGGCGCCAGCAGCCTGACCGTGTCTAAGTACTACTCGCATCTGGGCACTGTTAATCTCGGCTTGGCGGTCAACCCTCACTCCGGGACCCTGTATGTGGCTAACACGGACGCCCTGAACCTGGTCATGTTCGAGACAGCCCTGAATGGACACATCGTCAATCACCAGATTACTTCTGTAAATCCCGCCACGGGACAGACTCAGATCTGGAACCTGAACCCGGCAATCGACTATTCGCAATTGCCCAACCCGGCGGCTCTGGCCACGGCTTTGGCCATGCCTGCCGCCGTTGTTTTTGAACCCACCGGCCGCTATCTTTACATCGCTGCTTTTGGCACCGATCGCGTGGGAGTTTTTGACACCACCACTGGCACGGTAGCAAGCTTCATCGAAATCAACCCGCAGGCTACCGGCGCCACGGCTAACCCGGTTACCAAGCGCGGGCCGCGCGGCTTAGCTCTGAATGCATCCGCCCAGTTACTATACGTACTGAATCGCATCTCTAACACGATTTCGGTTGTGAACTTGTCCACCAACACGGTGACTGCCGAGATTCCCACAGGCTCGTTCGATCCAACCCCAGTGGCGATCCGCAATGGGCGCGGATTCTTATACGATCACAAGCTTTCGGGCAATGGAACCGCGGGCTGCGCCTCCTGTCACGTCGACGCCGAAATGGATCTGTTGGCGTGGAACCTGGGCAATCCGGACGGCAATATGACGGTCTTGTTTCAAAACTCCAAGGCGATCGAGTTCCACCCCATGAAAGGCCCCATGACCACCCAGACGCTGCGCGGACTGTTGAACGAGGAGCCGTATCACTGGAGAGGCGACCGGCCGGACTTCGCGGCTTTCAACGGCGCGTTCGCCAGCCTGATGGGCGGTCAGCAACTCTCTAGCGGGGACATGGCGGCGTTCACGAACTTCATCGACACCATCGCCTACCAGCCCAATCCGAATCTGAACCTGGATGGCAGCTTCCCGGCCACGCTGGCTCTGCCGGATTACTCGCAACCGGGCGACCCGGCCGCTGGAGAGGTCAGTTTCCACAACACGCCGTACAACCCCGGGTCAACCGCGACGTGCACCAGTTGCCATCCAGCCGACCCCGGGATCGGCACCGACGGAGTGATCGACGCCAGCAATACGATGTCCACCTCACAGCCGATGAAGCATCCCCAGTTGCGCAATCAATACCAGAAGACGAACGTCGATTTCACTCCGAAAGGCGTGAGCGTCAATGGCTTCGGCTTCCGGAACGATGGCACGATCATGCTGTTCGACTTCCTGACCGGCTTTCCCCTGTTCAAAGACAATGACCCGCTAAAAGCGAATGTGGAGGCATTCCTGTTGTGCTTTGATACGGGAACCGCCCCCGCCGTAGGTTATTCGCGAACGCTCACCGCCGCCACCGTCAACACGGCGCCGGCGCAAAGCGACTGGAGCACGCTGCAGAGCCAGGCATCCCCTCCCACGAGTGCCATCGATCTGATTGCGAATGGCACCATCCAGGGGCAGATCCAGGGGCTGCTCTACCTGCCGGCCACCGCTGTTTATGAGACCGGCACCGCCGGGCTGGGGCCCTTCACGCAGGCTCAACTGACTGCGTTCATTCAAGGCGGGGACACCTTGACCATCATGGGTGTGCCACCCGGATCCGGCCCGCGCCTGGGTCTCGGCTCGAACCGGAGCGCGGTTCTGAAACGGAATGCGCAAACGAATCAGGCGGCCATGAAAGCGGTGCGGTAGTGCAGCCGGATCACGGCACGTTGGGCGCGGCCATCTTTGCTGGAAAATCAGCGAGGCTGCGAGCCTGCCCCAAAGCGGGTCCTGCGCTACCGGGACCGGTTCGTGTTAACGTGCGAGTTGACTGGAGGAATAACCAAAATGAAACGAGGTTACGCGGCGGTGGCGGGCGCGGCGCTTCTGGCGTGCGCCGGCTTTGCGCAACTGGCGCTCGCGGAAGGCCCCTACAAAGTGGAGAAGACCGTCAAAGTCGGCGGCGCGGGCGGTTTCGACTACGTTTACGCGGACGTCGACGGGCGGCGGTTGTACATCCCGCGCCCTGGCGCCGCCGACATAGCTCGCATCACGGTCTTCGATCTGGATTCGCTGGCCTCCGTGGGCGAGATCCCGAAGGCCAACGCACGGGGCGTGGCCGTCGATCCCAAATCGCATCACGGCTTCGGCAGCAGCAAGCCGGTGGTGATGTGGGACACCAAAACGCTTGCGACTATCAAGACGATTGATGTGGATGGCCGCCCGGACGGCATTATGTTCGATCCGTTCAACAACCGCGTGTGGGTTTTCAGCCACGCCGCGCCCAACGCCACCGTGATCGATGGCAAGGACGGCACGGTTGTGGGCACGGTCGATCTGGGCGGCGAGCCCGAGCAGGCGGTCAGCGACGGCAAGGGCCATATTTGGGTGGATATCGAGAACAAGGACAACATCGCGGCCGTGGACGCCCAGACGCTGAAGGTGACGGCGCACTACGATCTGGCCGGCAAATGCGGCGGGCCAGGCGGGCTGGCGCTGGACGAGAAGCATCATATTCTGTTTGCCGCGTGCCACGAGCCGGCCAATATGGCGATCGTGAATGCCGAGGATGGCAAGATCGTCACCACGCTGCCGATCGGCAAAGGCGTGGACGGCGCGGGATTCAATCCGCACACGATGGAGGCGTTCAGCTCGCAGGGCGACGGGACGCTGACCGTGATCAAGGAGAACAGTCCCACCAGCTTCGAGGTGGAGCAGACGGTGCAGACCAGGCCGGGTGCGCGGACGATGACTGTGGACACTAAGACGGACCGGATTCTTTCGATCACCGGGGAATTTGGGCCGGTTCCGGCCGGAGCGCGCCGCGGCCCGATGCTGGCGGATACGTTTTCGATTGTGGTGGTAGGGAAGTAATCTACTTCGCTTTATCGGCGTTCATCGACGCTTCAGAAGCGCGGCGGTAGCTTCCCTATGGCACTTCAGGCACAGTGTGCGCATGTTGGCCAGGTCGCACTCGCCTCCGCCCTCCGCCACGGGCACGATGTGGTCGGCATCCCATAGGTGGCGGCGAGGGCCCCAGTCCCTTTCGAATTGGCGGCGCGCGGCGTAGTCCAGCTTGCGCTTGTCCTGGCGCAGCGCCTCCGTATCCAGGCCGCATCGCGCGCAGACGCCGCGATCGCGCAGGAGGACCTGTGCGCGCAGGTAGCTGGGATCGGTGCGCACCTTCCATTCGTGCACGCACGCGTCAGAGCAAAATGTGAAGCGGCCCTTGGGGACTTCGCCGCCGCAGCGGCGACAGGGTTGGCGGCGGCGCTGGCCGACCCACCCTCCCGGTTGCGTGCGGCGCGTGCTCACAAGCGCAAATCGTAGCCCTGCGCGCGCATGCCGTCGATCAGGCGGGCGCGGATCTCACCCACCTCTTCCGACGACAGGGTGCGCTCCGGCGAGCCAATGGTTAGCCGGAACGACACGCTCTTAGTTCCTTCCGCGAGCGGCGGACCGGCATACTGGCGCTGATATTCGATCGATTCGAGCAGCGGCCCGGCCAACCCCGCCAGCTTCCCGCGCAAATCGCCAGTGAGTTCGCGCTCGCCGGCCACCACCGAGAGATCGAACTCGCTCGATGGATAGCGGCGGATGGGCGTGTAGCGACGCTCTTTGGGCATGGCGGCCTGCACGACCGTCAGATCCAGATCCAACATGGCCGTGCGGCCGTCGGCCAGCGACGGATGCAGTTCAGACAGATGGCCGGCCACCGCTCCGTGAAAAAGAATTTCCGCCGCGCGGGCCGGATGCTCGTAGGGCCTGGCGTCGCAGGGGCGCGCCTCCGCGCCGGGCATCAGGCATTCAGCGGCGCGCTTCATTTCGAACAGGCCCGCCGCGCCATCGCCGTCCTTACTGTAGATGGCCGCCGCCAGGTGTGGAATCTCGCGCGGCAAGCCTTGCGGCCGCTTGTGGATCTCGCGGCCGATCTCGAAGATGCGGAAATCATCGAAGCGCTTGCTGTTTTCGAGCACGTTCCCGCGCAACTCGGGCAGCAGCGACATGCGCAGCAGCGACTGATTGGGCGCGATGGGATTGGCTACGGTCACATGCTCGGCCGGCTGCATGCCGAACGCGCGCGCATCGGCTTCGGCCACAAACGAGTAGTTGTAGACTTCGGTGAAGCCCTGGTCCGCGAACACCGCGCGGACGCGGCGGTGGAAGGCGCGCTCCTCGTTGGCGGGTGGCACGGTAGTGAGGACCGCGGGCGGGCGCGGGTCGATGGAATCGTAGCCGATCATGCGGCCCACTTCTTCCACCAGGTCGTCCTTCACCGAGACGTCTTTGGTGGCGCGCCAGGATGGCACCGTCACCGAAAATACGGCGGGCGCGTGTTCCGATACGCCGAATGCCAGGCGCTCCAAAATGTCGCGCACTTCATCTGGGCTGACGTTCTTGCCGAGCTTGCGCAACAGCCATTCCATGGGCAACAGGATGGCGGGCGGCGGCGCGGACGGCTTGCGCTGGTCCGCAAGGCCGCCCACCAGGCGGATGCCCGGCGAGATTTCTTGCAGCAGTTCGACGGCCCGCGCCAGGCCGCGCACGGTGTTGGCCCGGTCCTGCGATTTCTCGAAACGCATCGACGCGTCGGTGCGCAGTTTCAAGGCGGAGGAAGTGCGGCGCACGCTGGAGGCGTTGAAACACGCGCTTTCCAGCACGATGCGGGTGGTGGCGTCGGTGATGGAACTATCCAGCCCGCCGATCACGCCGGCGAGCGCGACGGCGCCCCGCGCATCGGCAATCGCCAGGTTCGACGGGCCGAGCGTGTAATCCTGCTTGTTCAGGGCCAGGAAATATTCGCCTTCGAGCGCGCGGCGGATAAAGATGGTATCGCCGTGCAGCAGATCGCGATCGAAAGCGTGCATGGGCTGCGCCAGCTCGGACATGATGAAGTTCGTCATGTCCACGATGTTGTTGATGGGGTTGAGGCCGATGGCGGTGAGCCGGTATTGCAGCCAGAGCGGCGACGGCCGGATGGTGACATTGTCGAAGACCAGCGCACTGTATCGCGGGCACAGGTCCAGGTCTGCGATAGCGACATTGATAGGCGCGCCTCCGGTGGGAATGAGCGACGGATTGACCGGATCGCGCAGGGGCTGGCGCAGAATGGCGGCCACTTCGCGCGCCATCCCGTAGTGGCCCCATAAGTCGGGACGGTGCGTGATGGACTTGTTGTCGATCTCGACGATGTGATCGGGAGCGCAGCCGGCGAATTCGCCGGAGAGTTCCACGATGCCGGCGTCGTCGCGGTTAATCCCGAGTTCCGCGCCGCTGGCCAGCATGCCGTCGCTCTCGACGCCGTTGATCGCCTTCCTGCCGATGGGGACGTAGACGGTGAACAGGCCTGCCCGGCAGTTGGGCGCGCCGCAGACTACGACCTTATCGCCGTAGCGGCCGGTTTCAACAACTGCCTTCACGTTGTGACTGCCGGCGATAGGTTCGACCGATGCCACGCGCGCCGCGCAAGCCCCGGCCAGCAGCCCGCCGGTCTCTTCGATGCCTTCGCACTCGGCGGTGCGCATGGTGATGAGGCGCTCCAGTTGGCGCGCCGGAGTGTCCAGCGCGGGGACGTAATCGCGAATCCAGTTGTATGAGAACTTCATTAGAATTGCTGTAGAAAACGGAGATCGCCGCCTTGCAGCAGGCGGATATCGTCAATGGCGTAGCGCATCATTGCCAGCCGCGTCAGGCCCAGGCCGAAGGCGAAGCCGTTCCACTGCTCGGGATCGATGCCGCTCATACGCAGCACGTTCGGATTCACGAGGCCGCAGGGCAGTAGTTCCACCCATCCGCTCTGCTTGCAGACCGGACAGCCGGGGCCCCCGCAGATCAGGCATTGAATGTCCAGCTCGAAGCCGGGCTCCACGAACGGGAAGTAGCCCGGCCGCAGCCGCACAGTGACTTCGCGCTTGAAGATCGCGCTGAGCAGCGTCTTCATGAAGTAAATGAGATGCGCTACCGAGACATCCCGGTCGATCATCATGCCTTCGAGCTGATAGAAAGTGTGCTCGTGGGAGGCGTCCACGTTTTCGTTGCGGAAGGCGCGGCCGGGCGCGATCATGCGCAGGGGCGCTCCCAGGCGCTCCATGCCGCGCACCTGCACCGGCGAAGTATGGGTACGCAGCAGGTTGCCGTCGGTGAGCCAGAAGGTGTCCTGCATGTCGCGCGCGGGATGGTCGCCGGGGATGTTCAGCGCGTCGAAATTGTGATATTCGTCTTCCACCTCGGGGCCGTCCAGAACGGCGAAACCGAGGGAGACGAAGAGGTCTTCGATTTCGGATTGAATCTGCGTGATGGGGTGTAGATGGCCCATTTGCGGGCCGGGCGCGGGCAGCGTGAGGTCAAGCCACTCGGCGTTGAGGCGCGCTTCGAGGGCTTCCGCATCGAACTGGCGCTGGCGGAATTCGAAGGCGGATTCCAGTTCCTGCTTGGTGGCGTTGAGCAGCTTGCCGATGCGTGCCTTATCTTCGGGCGCGATTTTGCCCATGTCTTTGCTGGCCTGGGCGAGCGAGCCTTTGCGGCCCAGCACTTCGATGCGCACCTGCTCCAGGTCTTGAAGCGAACGGGCAGCTTGAATGCGGGCTAGCGCTGCGGATTCGAGATCCGGCAATTGTTGTTCGAGCATCGCGTGGAGATTTTATTCTAACTGCTTGGCAGCGCCGTGGCGCAGGCACGCATGCCTGCCGCGCTGACGCTCCTGTCAGCGCAGGCGAGCGTAGCTCGCCCAAGCGCGGGGCTAAAGCCCCGCGCGGGATAAATCCCGCCCCCCAAGAACGCTTGCCCCGAAAGGCCAATCTCCAGAAGGCAGCGCATGGCGCTGCCCTACGGGGTGGATGGTATACTTGAGCCATCGCACTGGTGATGCTTCGCAGGAAAGCCGCGCTATGGGCAGTCTGGGCTGCCGCGGGTGTGTTGCTGGCGGACGCCGTCGCCGCCACAGTCGCCGTCCGCCTGTTAGTGGTGGACTCGCCCGGCGAGGCCGTGCGTATCCTGCAACAGTTGAAAAACGGCGCGGATTTCGCAGTGCTGGCGCGCGAAAAGTCGACGGACGCCACCGCCGTCGATGGCGGATTCCTGGGCAAAATCGATCCCGCGACGCTGCGGCCAGAATTGCGCGACGCGCTGCGAGGCCTGCGCCCCGGCGCTCTCTCACCCATCGTCAAACTCCCCTCCGGCTACGCCGTGCTGAAGGTTCTGGCCAATTCCGACCTGGCCAAACTGGATGAAGCCAGCCGCGCGCGCCAAGCCGCCATCACCGCCGGCAGCAGCGTACGCTACGCTCCCGATCTCGACGGCCAGTCCGAGTCGGTCGCCACCCTCCTCCAGATTCCCAAGCCGCCCGATTGGGGCCAGGACCCGGAGATGATCTGCGAAGTACATCGGCGCGCCTACGCCACCGCCATGGATCGAGTCAGCCGCATGCTCGACCCGGCCGACGACCGCAGCCTCGCCCACCGCAACGCCACTTCATACGACTGGGTGGAGGCGTTCTTCACGAAAGGCAACCTCTACGCCTATGTGGGCGACATGCCCAAAGCGATCGAGCAATTCGAGGCCGCCTACCAGTATTCCCAGACCAAACTCCCGCAGATGCTGCCCATCATGGAGGAAGCTCTGGGTATCGCCTATCTGCAACAATCCCGCATGGAGAACGGCGTCTTCCATAATCCCGGAGAACGGTGCATCTTCCCGCCGCCGCCGGGCATGCGCTTCGCTCAAACCGCCAGCTCCGAGAAGGCCATCCAGCATTTGCTCAAGTGCCTGGAGCACGATCCCGAGGATCTCGAAGTGAAATGGCTGCTCAACGTGGCTGAATCGACTTTGGGCAACTACCCGGACAAAGTGCCCGCCAGATATCTGATTGCTCCGTCGTACTTTGCCTCCTCGGAAAGCGTGGGGCGCTTTACCGATGTCGCCGCCGAAGCTGGCTTGAACCATTTCGCCATGTCCTCGGGCGTCGTGGTGGACGACTTCGATAACGACGGTTTGCTCGACGTGATTACATCCGACTACGACACCTGCGCGCCGATGCACTTCTTCCACAACAACGGCGACGGCACGTTCAGCGATAGAAGTGCGGCCGCCGGGATCACTCACGAGTTGGGCGGCCTGAACCTGGTGGAGACGGATTACAACAACGACGGATGCCTGGACGTGCTGGTGCTGCGGGGCGCCTGGGAGAAGGGTGCGCAACGCATGTCGCTGCTGCGGAACAACTGCAACGGCACGTTTACGGACGTGACCAAGGAGAGCGGCCTTTCCAAACCGACCAACGCGCAGGGCGCGGCATGGGCAGACATCAACAACGACGGGCTGCTCGACCTTTTCGTGGTCAACGAACGCGGCCCCAGCCAACTCTACCTGAACAAAGGCGACGGGACCTTTCAGGATATCTCGCACTCCGCGGGCATCGACCGCAGCGAGTTCTCGAAAGGCGTGGCCGCGGCGGACTACGACGGCGACGGATATGTGGATTTCTACGTAACCAACATCAACAATGCGCCGAACTTTCTCTATCACAACAATCGCGACGGCACGTTCACGGATGTTGCCGAACAGGCCGGCGTGCCTGGAACCGGCAGAAGCTTCGCTACCTGGTTCTTCGATTACGATAACGACGGATGGCCCGACCTCTTTGTCAACAGCTACTTCAAGTCCGTCGAAGAAACTATGAAGACCTACCTGGGGCTGCCATTCAACGCAGGCACGCTGAAGCTGTACAAAAACCTGGGCAATGGCACCTTTCGCGATGTGACCAAAGAGACTGGCCTCGATCGCGTTTACATGCCGATGGGCGCTAACTTCGGCGACATCGACAACGATGGCTATCCGGACATCTACTTAGGCACCGGGGCTCCGTCATATGCGTCGCTCGTGCCTAATGTTCTGCTGCGCAACAAGGAAGGAAAGTCGTTTGTGGATGTTACGGCTTCCTCGGGCACCGGCGAGTTGGACAAAGGGCACGGCGTGGCCTTCGCCGATCTGGATAACCGCGGCTTCGAAGATATCCTGACTTCTATCGGTGGCGCCACGCCAGGCGACCGCCACGTGTTCCGGCTTTTTGAAAATCCCGGCAACGCGAACGACTGGATCGTGTTGCGCCTCGTGGGAGTCAAGGCCAATCGTGCGGCTATCGGCGCTCGCATCAAGGTCACGGTGAGAAACGAGGGCAAGGACACGCGCGCCATCTGGCACACGGTGGGCAGCCAAAGCTCGTTCGGAGGCTCGCCGCTGCGGCAGCACATCGGGCTGGGGAAATCGGCGGAGATTTTGAAGATGGAGATATGGTGGCCGGGGACGGCCACGCCGCAGACATTTACCAATGTGGACAAGCGGCAGTTTATCGAGATCAAGGAAGGAGCCGCGGCGTACACGAAGCTCGCTTACCGGCCTTATCGGCTGGGCGGCGCCAACAGGCGGACACCATGACGCGGCGAGTGCTGTTGGCTGGGGTGCTTGCTTCCGCAGTCCTGTGCGCCGCACAACGCTATGCAGCCAGCGGCATGATCCTGAAAATCGACCACCCGCACCGCACCTTCGTGGCGTCATGCAAAGCCATCCCGGGATACATGGAAGCCATGGTGATGCCCATCCCGGTACACGACGAAAGGCTGTTGGATGGTCTGCAGCCGGGCTCGATGGTGGACTTCACGCTAGTCGTGACCCGTGACGACGCCTACGCCGAAAACGTGAAAGTTCACCATTTCGAAAGCACCGAGCGGGAACCGTTTCAGGCGCGCGGGCTGCAGCTTCTGGAGAACTTCGGACCCACGGATCCGGCGGCGCGCGAATTGGCGGTGGGCGAACAGGTTCCGGATTTCACGCTCACGGATCAGACGGGGCGGCCTATCCGCCTCTCGCAACTAGCGGGCAAAGTCGTGGCCGGCGCGTTCGTTTACACCAGTTGTCCGCTGCCGACCTATTGCTTCCGTCTCTCGAACAATCTGGGCCGTTTGCAAAAGCGTTTCGCGGACCGCATGGGGCGCGATCTGGTGCTGCTGAGCGTGACGATCGATCCGGTGCGCGACACGCCAGAGGTGCTGGCGAAATATGCCGCCACCTGGAAAGCCGACGCGAACTCGTGGCACTTTCTGACCGGACCGGAGGCGGAGGTGAAGTCGGTGTGCCGCAGATTCGGCGTGAACTTCTGGCCGGATGAAGGCGCGCTGACGCACTCTCTGCATACGGTGGTGATCGACCGGCAGGGGAAACTGGCCGCCAACTTCGAAGGCAACGAATTCACCGCTGAACAGTTGGGCGATTTCGTGGCCGCCGTGATGCGGCGGTAGGGCAGCGCCATGCGCTGCCGAGGGCGAGTTTCGCTCGCCTCTGGAGTTTCTAAATTTGCAGGAGCTAGAATTGGAGGGCGGGCTTTAGCCGGCGCGGGGCTTGAGCCCCGCTGGTAGCACGGGCTTCAGCCTGTGTCTCGAGTTTCTACATTTGCGGCAGGCGAAACCCTGGGGGGCGGGGCTTTAGCCCCGCTGGTAGCACGGGCTTCAGCCTGTGTGGGGCGAGCTTCGCTCGCCTGCGCTGGCAGGAGTGCCAGCGCGGCAGGCAGGGTGCCTGCGCCACGCTGCGCTACACTGGCATGCATGAGGCTCTGCACCATCTACCTGCTGTCTTTCGCCGCCCTGGCATCCAACGCCCCTGACGCAAACTGGCCCCAATTTCGCGGACCTTCGGCCAACGGCGTGGGCGCCGGCGCGCCTCCCACCGAATGGAACGTCGAATCCGGCAAGAACATCCGCTGGAAAACCGAGATACCTGGTTTGGGCCACTCCAGCCCGGTGGTGTGGGGCGACCGCATCTTCGTTACCAGCGCCGTCCCCGCCAGCGGCGAATCGAAATTGAAGGTTGGCCTCTATGGCGACATCGCCCCAGTTAAGGGCGAACCCGCGCAAAGCTTCAACGTCTATTGCCTCGACCGCAAATCCGGCAAGATCCTGTGGCAGCGCGTGGCGGTGAGCGAACAGCCCAAGATCATGCGTCACCCGAAATCGACCCACGCCAATCCCACGCCGGCCACCGACGGCAAGCGCCTGGTTGTGTTTTTCGGATCGGAAGGACTCTTCACTTACAACCTCAATGGCAAGCTGCTTTGGAAGAAGGATTTCGGCGTGCTGGATTCCGGCTTCTACATGGTGCCATCCGCGCAGTGGGGATTTGCCAGTTCGCCCGTGATCCACGGCAATATGGTAATCGTCGAAGCCGACGTGCAGAAGGATTCGTTCCTCGCCGCGCTCGACATCAAAACAGGGAAAGAAATCTGGCGTACGCCGCGCAGCGATGTGCCCACCTTCGGCTCGCCCGCCGTAGTGCCCTACACCGCGGGCGGAGCGCAGGGCTGGCAGGTGGTAGTGAATGGACTGAAGCACATCGGCGGCTACGATCTGCAGACTGGCAAGGAGCTTTGGAGCCTCAAGGGCGGCGGCGACATCCCGGTGCCCACCCCGGTTTTCGCGGACGGGCTGGTGGTCATTACCAATGCGCACGGCAAGGGACGGCCGATCTACGCCATCCGCACGGACGCCGCCGGCGATATCACCGATAGCAAGTCGGCGATCGCGTGGACCGAACCGCGTGGCGGCAACTACATGCAGACTCCGCTGCTCGACAACGGCCTGGGCTATTTTTGTTTCGACACCGGCGTGCTGAGCGTTTACAAGATGGCCACCGGAGACCGGCAATATCAGCAGCGCCTGGGCGGCGGCACATCCGGCTTCACCAGCTCCTCCGTGGCCGCTGGAGGGCATCTCTACGTCACCAACGAAGAAGGCCACAGCTACGTGCTGGCGCTCGGCGCCGAGTACAAACTGGTTGCCGAAAACGATCTGGGCGAGACCGTGATGGCCACGCCGGCGATTTCCGATGGCGTGCTCTACATGCGCGGCGGCAAGCACCTGTTCGCCATCGGCGCGAAGCCGTAACAAGGAGTAGAATCGAGCCATGATCACGGGCGCTCACGTTCTTCTGTTCAGCGGCGATTCGGAAGCGGATCGCGCATTCTTCCGCGACGTGCTGGAGTTTCCCTTCGTGGATGCCGGCCACGGCTGGCTGATCTTCAAATTGCCCCCGGCCGAAGCCGCGCTGCACCCCATCGAGGGCGAAGCCGATGCCGGCATGCTGGGCGGGCAGCTCTATCTGATGTGCGACGATTTGCAGGCCACGATCCAATCGCTGGCAGCCAAGAACGTCGTTTGCGGGCCGATCGACACGGTGCGATGGGGGATGAAGACTACGATTCGTTTGCCCAGCGGCGGCGCCCTCGGGTTGTACCAACCTACGCATCCGACCGCGCTCGGGCTTTGAGCGCCGCGGCGCATCGGCAGGAATTGGATCGTTTGGGGCCAGGGTTTTGGCGACCCGTTACCAGATCGTGCTTGGGTAATGCTTGGCGATGTTTTCGTCCCTGCTGACCAGGCCAGCCCGTCCGTTGGCCTTGGCATGCGACACGATCAGCCTATCGAACGGATCTCTCGTCCAGGTTTCCCCAATGGCGATTTCCGCGATGATGGGAAATGGGTAGTCGCAGACCGAGCTCTGCAGTTCCGCACTGAGTTTGTAGACGATCTGTTGCGGCGTCAAGATCGTCCGGCCGGTTTCATAAAGATATTCGAACTCCAAAACTACCATCGGGGAAATACGGACCTCGGACCGCTCGATATACGACAACGCCTTGTGCGATAGTTTTTGCGTGTTGGCCTCGGCCAGCCAAATTGCCGCGTGCGTATCCAAGTAACAGATCAAAGCTCGGACCAGTCCTTTTCCCATTCCCGCTGCATTTCGGCGAGAAGCTCACGGCTGGCTTTCTGGTGATCTGCTTTCGAGAACGCGGGGTTGAAGATCCGAGCAGGCGTCAATCTGTCCAATTTTGAGCCTTGGACCTCGGGGACCAGGCGGATCGTCTTGCCTCTGTGCGTGACCTCCACTAGATCGCCGTTGAGAGCCTTGTCCACATGCTGGAACAGATTCTTCCGGAACTCTGAGATGGGTACCTTCATCTCCGCATTGTACAGCGATAATGTACATAATGTCAATATATGTTGTACGGCTTCAAACCGGTCGCCATTCCACTAAAATGAAGCAATGCGCCCCGCCGCACTCCTGCTCTGTGTATGCCTGGCCACCGCTTGCCTCGCCCAGCCCCCCAAACCCGCCACCTTGCGGGGTACCCTCCTGCAGCGCTCCGGAAAACCGCCCGCCATCGAGACCGCCGATCGTCATATCGTTTCGCTCGACGGCGACGAACCCACCAAAGGCGTGCTCAACGATAGCCGGCTCGCCGGGTTCGATCTGGAAGCCAAGGGCCACTTCACCGCCCCGGACCAATTCCTGGTGGACCCCATCCACACCAAGGCCATGTTCATCCATAAGGACGGTCACGTCAAAGTGATCACTTACTGGTGCGACGTCTGCTCCATACGCACTTACACGCCCGGACCGTGCTGGTGCTGCCAAAAAGAAACGCTGCTCGACCTGCGCGATCCGGATCAGGATCGATAAATGCGCCTGCTCGCCGCTTTGCTTTTTCCGCTTATGTCTATCGCCGCCGATTATTCCGCACAGAAAGCCGTCGAGGACGGCATCGAAATCGTGCGTCTGTCGAACGCCGCACACGCGACCGAAGTCGCCATCGCGCCATCGCTCGGTAACCTGGCCTACGAGTTCAAGGTGCACGGCAAGAATGTGCTCTGGCTGCCCTACAAAACCCTGGCCGAGATGAAGGCCAAACCGCAATTCGGCGGCATCCCGTTTCTGGCGCCCTGGGCCAACCGCCTCAGCGAAGACGCGTTCTTCGCCAATGGCAAGAAATTCCGACTCAATCCCGACTTGGGCAACATCCGCCGCGACCAAAACCAGAAGCCCATTCACGGCCTGCTCACTGTTTCGCCGGATTGGACGGTGACAACGGTCGAAGCCGATGCCGATTCGGCCCGCGTCACCAGCCGCCTGGAATTCTGGAAGCATCCGGAGCTGATGGCGCAGTTTCCGTTCGCGCACTCGATTGAGACGACCTATCTCCTGCGCGACGACATCCTGGAAGTGCGCACCTCGATTGAGAACCTCTCCGCCGATCCCATGCCGGTGGGCATCGGATATCATCCTTACTTCCAGCTTCACGACGCGCCCCGCGACCAATGGAAGGTGCATCTGGCGGCGCGCGATCACCTGATGCTTTCGAAAATGCTCATCCCCACAGGCGAGCGTAAACCCGTGGAATTCCCGGATCTTTTCCCGCTGGCGGGAGTGGCGCTCGACGATGTGTTCGGCGGACTGGTGCGCGACCCATCCGATCAGGCCACCTTCTCGGTGGAAGGCGCGCGGGAAAAGATTTCCGTGATTTATGGCCCGAAATACACGGTGGCGGTGGTCTATGCGCCGCCCGGCCGCCCGTTCATCTGCTTCGAACCCATGTCCACCATCACCGACGGATTCAACCTGGCGCAGGCCGGCGTGTATAAAGAACTGCAAAGCATCCCACCGGGCGGTGTCTGGCGCGAGAGCTTCCGGATCGTTGCCAGCGGATTTTGAAAGCCATGCCCACCCAAGCTGAAAAGGCGGAGGCCTTTCGCGCGATGCACCGGGGGCCCGAAATCCTGGTGCTGCCAAACGTCTGGGATTGCGCGAGCGCGCGCATAATCGAAGAAGCCGGGTTTTCCGCGATCGCCACCACCAGCGCGGGAGTGGCGAACGCGTTGGGCTATCCCGATGGCGAACGCATCCCCGCCGCGGAAATGTTGGCGGCCGTCACACGCATCGCCCGATGCGTCGGCGTGCCCGTGACCGCGGACCTGGAAGCCGGCTATGGCGACGTCGCCGCCACTGCCACAGGCTTGGTCGCCTCCGGCGCCATCGGCTTGAATCTGGAGGACGCGGGCGGCGACCCCGCGCAGCACGCCTCGCGCATCGCCACCGTGCGCCGCGTGGGCCGCGACCTCGGTGTGAACCCGGTGATCAACGCCCGCACGGATCTTTATTTGGATCGGATGGGCTGCGATCCTGCATCGCGCTTCGATCGCACCTGCGAGCGGGCGCGGGCTTATATCGACGCTGGCGCGGATTGCGTCTTCGTGCCGGGCGTCACCGACGAAGAGACGATCCGGCGATTCGTGGAGACCTTGCGCTTTCCGCTTAACGTGCTGGCTGCCGTGGGAACGCCGCCGATCCAGCGCCTGCGGGAACTGGGAGTGGCGCGCGTGAGCGTGGGCTCCGGCCTTGCCCGCGCAGCTATTGGATTGACGCGCCGTATCGCGCAGGAACTGAAGACCAGCGGGACCTACGAAACGATGTTGGAAGCCGCGATCCCCTACTCACTGAACCGGCTCTTCGAGAAATAGCGTGGGGCAGGCTCGCAGCCAGGCTCGCAGCCAGGCTCGCAGCCTGCGCGGGCCTCGCAGGCCCGCTCTCCGGCGCGCGCCGCACGCTGGCGACCGCAGGAGTGCGGTCGCGGCAGGCTCGAGTGCCTGCGCCACGGAGCTCAGCACAGAATCGTTACCGCGCCAGCAAAAATCTGGTATATTCGGGGGGAATACCGCATCTAAATACGTTTTCCAAACGTTTCGAACACACGCCCCCGCACGGCATGAAAAGGAGTGTCTGGTGAGTTCAAAGAACGATTCCGAGGTTCCCGGCAAGCTCAAAAGCGGCGTCTCCCGGCGCGGATTCATCCGCGGCGCCAGCATCGGCGGCGGCGTCCTAAGCGCCGGACTGCTCGACAAAAAGGCGCTGGCTGCGCCCCCGGCCGGGGGCCATTTCGTGGGCCCCGGCGAGGTTCCCATCACGCTCAAGATCAACGGCAAACCGCAAACCCTCAACCTGGAGCCGCGCGTCACCTTGCTCGACGCGCTGCGCAATCGCCTGGAACTTACCGGCGCCAAGCGCGTCTGCGACCGGGCCACTTGCGGCGCTTGCACCGTCATCCTCAACGGCAAATCCGTATATAGTTGCACAGTTCTGGCCATCGACGCGCAAGGCAAAGACATTCAGACCATCGAAGGCATTTCCAACGGCAAGCCGCACCCGGTCTCCGAAGCTTTCGTCAACAACGACGCGCAGCAGTGCGGCTATTGCACCCCGGGATTCGTGATGGCGGCCAAAGCCTTCCTCGACCACAATCCGAACCCCAGTTACGAAGAGGTCAAGGAAGGCCTGTGCGGCAACCTGTGCCGCTGCGGCACCTACGTGGGGGTGCGCCAGGCCGTGCTGGAAGCGGCCAAGGAGATGAAGGGAGGGAACCATGCCTGAATACAGTTGGCCTCCAATGGACCAGCGGCGGGTGATCGGCAAACCCACCAAGCGCCGCGATGGACTCGAGAAATCCACGGGCCGGGCGAAGTACTCGTCCGATCAGAAGCCGCCTGAAATGCTGTTCGGCGCGCTGCTGACTTCGCCTTATGCGCACGCGCGCATCACCGGCATCGATACCAGCGAAGCCGAGCATCTGCCAGGTGTAACGGCTTTGCGCGTCATTATCCCTAACGGCAAAGACACCATTGTCGGCAGGGAAGTGAGCTGGGAGGGCGAAGAGATTGCGGCGGTAGCGGCGGTTACCGAAGAAATCGCCAACGACGCCCTGCGCAAGATCAAGGTGCAATATGAAGTCCTGCCGCACCTGGTGAACGAAGACGATCTGGCCAAAGCCGGTAATCGCGCCAAGCCCGCCGGTGAGCAGGTCACCGGCGATCCGGATAAAGCTTTCCAGGAAGCCGACGCCGTGCTCGAAGGAAACTACGGCATCCCGGTAATCACGCACTGCTGCCTGGAACCGCACGGCAACATCGTGCAGTTCAGCGGCGACCATATCAACCTGTGGCCATCCACGCAGAATGTCTCGGGCATCGGCGGCGATCTCGGCAAGTCGCTGGAAGTTGCGGCCGCCAACATTCATGTGCAGATGCAATACATCGGCGGCGGCTTCGGCAGCAAATTCGCGGCCGACAACTGGGGCGTCGAGGCCGGGCGGCTCTCGAAAGCCAGCGGCGGCAAGCCCGTCAAGTTGTACCTCGACCGCGCCACCGAACTGAAAATCGCCGGCAACCGTCCGTCGGCGTTCGCCAATATCAAGGTCGCGGCGAAGAAAGATGGCACCGTCACCGCCTGGCAATCCGCGTCGTGGGCCACCGGCGGCATGACGGGCGGCGGCATGCCCCCGCTGCCTTACGTCTTCACCGAGATCCCGAACAAGCGGCTGAACCACACGGCCGTAGCCGTGAACGCGGGAGGCGCGCGCGCCTGGCGCGCTCCGAACCATCCGCAAGCTTCGTTCCTGACGTGTTCGGCGCTCGAGGATCTGGCCGCGAAATTGCACATGGATCCGGTCGAACTGTTCGCCAAGAACCTCGGCTACACCGCCCGCGAGGCCACCTACAAAGCCCAATTACAAAAGGGCGCGGAAATCATGGAGTGGCAGAAACGCTGGCATCCCCGGGGCGAAGGGCGCGGTCCCCTGAAGCAGGGGCTCGGTCTGGCGATCAATACCTGGGGCGGTGGCGGACACGCCAGCCAGTGCCGCACCATTATCAATCCGGATGGATCGGTGGTCATCGAAATCGGCACGCAGGATCTTGGCACCGGTACCCGCACCGCCATCCTCATGGTGGCGGCCGAAACGCTCGGTTTGCCGCTGGGCGCCATCACCCTGCGCATCGGCGACAGCGACTACCCGCCCGATGGCGCATCCGGCGGATCCACCACCATCGGCGGCGTCTCGCCTTCCACTCTAAAATCCACCACTAACGCGCGCAACAAACTGTTCGCGGCAGTGGCGCCGGCCCTGGGCGTCGTACCCGAGCAGCTCGCAGCCGTGGATGGCCGTATCCAGGTGAAAGACGATCCTTCCAAGAGCCTTCCCTGGCAGGATGCCTGCCGTAAGCTGGGCACCAACAAGATCTCGGAGATGGGCGAGAACAATCCGCGCAATCCCGGCGGATTGATGTCCCAGGGCGTGGGTGGCATCCAAATGGCCGATGTC
>Ga0187871_10000551_pt1 | contig 35777 bp, 23 predicted proteins | sample June2016WEW_16_1_FD_132988 | JGI IMG/M metagenome (GOLD analysis project Ga0187871, IMG submission 132988) | Peatland microbial communities from SPRUCE experiment site at the Marcell Experimental Forest, Minnesota, USA - June2016WEW_16_10 | ecosystem: Environmental > Terrestrial > Soil >...
ATAAATCGCCTTTTGCAGCGCCTCCCCGTAATTGTACGCCGGTATTGATGCCGCTTCCAACCCGACGATCATGATACCGGATAGCAGCAGAACTACCATTGGGCCGATTTTCACAATTACCCCTATCCTCTTAAGAGTAAAGTATAAAAAAACTACCGGGCGCCGCACACTACCCGGAAACCGATGGCGCGGTAGCTACTCACCGGAACGCCGTCGCCGACGCGGAACGCGCGAAATACAAACTGTCGGAAAGATAGGTATCTAACTATGTATTAATATAGTTATCGATCACGAATTGCGGGAATTTTTTTGAAGCCGCCCGGCAGATGCTCGATGTCGAGCCCGTTTTCTCGATCCGGCCTGCCCCCGCGGTCCACGTTCAGTTCGTTGCGGCAAGAGGACGTCGGAAAGTCACGGCGGTCGTGGAAAACGGGTTCGTGAGTACGTGGAAAACGCCGGAGTTTTTAGCCTGCCGGAAGATAATGCTTGATAAGCACTACTGGAGAAAAAGGGAAGAACTGATCCTCTTTCTCCATCTCCTCTCGCGTCTCCATGGCGGCAATGAAACGCTTGTTGTCATAAGAATCTCCTTTCTCGATCTTATTCCTCAAGCCACCCGTGCCAGTCGGGTTTTTTGATTTGCGCAAGCAGGAAGTTATCGATAATCCAGACTTTTTTGGTATCATCCCACATACTTGCGAGTTTTTCCGGCCATTTGGCTTTTATTTCGGATAAGATATTTGAGTCAAGTTTTCCCTTGTAAAAGGATTTAACCTTGCTGAGGTCGTCCCCCTCGAGGTTGGCGCCCTCGAGATTGGCGCCCTCAAAATCGGCTTCCGTAAGGTCGGCTTCCCACAGGTAGGCTCCCCGGAGGTCGGCGCCCTCGAAATGGGCTCCTAAAAGGTTGGCGCCCTCAAGGTTGGCTCCCCGGAGGTCGGCTCTCTTAAGGAACGCTCCCCGCAGGTGGGCGCCCTCAAGGTCGGCATCCGAAAGGTTGGCGCCCTCAAGGTCGGTTTCCCCAAGGTTGGCGTCCCACAGGGAGGCGCCATGCAGGTTGGCTTCCACAAGGCTCGCTTCCCCGAGGTAGGCGCTGTCCAGGTTGGCTTCCATCAGGTTGGCCTCGCCCAGGCCGGCACCCGTAAGATCAGCTTCCCGCAAGTCGGCTCCCCGGAGGTGGACATTATCCAGGTTGGCTTCCACAAGGTCGGCTCCCCGGAGGTCGGCGCTATCCATGCTGGCTCGGTAAAGGGAGGCCTTTTGAAGGTCGGCAAACCCAAGGTAAGCTCCCCGCAGGTCGGCGCACCAAAGGTGGGTCCTCACAAGGTGGGCTTCCGAAAGGTTGGCGCCCTTGAGGTTTGCTCCCCGGAGAAAGGCGTCCTCCAGGTGAGCTCCCGAAAGCTCGGGTTTGACGCCGGAGTTTGCATTTCGCCACCTGTTCCAGTTGTCCACTCCTGATTTCAGTACGTCAACGTTCCTATTGGTGCTGACGCACCCCATATTTATCGCAAGCAACAGTGGAAAGGTCATTATCCGTTTGAGTTTGAATCCACGCATACGCTGCCTCTCTTTCTTTGGGTGAGTCTTTATGGACCGTATGAACGATGTGAAGTCCGATAAAGCTCTTCTCCCTTTTTGAAATAAGTCTGAGTCTAAAGAGCAATATCCGTGCCAGGGATCAAAGAAGCCCGTGACCGCTTTGTGCCATCCCTGACGAGGAGGTTTCATATAATAATCGTATGGGTGAGATATTTCAACAGCATACAGCGGCGCGTCGTCAAGCTGCTACTGCGGTTACCCGACTCGTTCAGCGACGAATAACGCTATTATGCAAACTCGCGAAGCGGTGTATATGAACAGGTGTATCGATATGACCCTGAATAATCTTAGAACTGGCCTGATCCATCGAAAAACGACCGATGTACGCCCTATTGGATCGCATATACGGCATAATTCTTGCTGAAACATAAGCACACCGATTATCAGCGAGAAGAGGAAACATCGTTTGATCACCCAAATTAACTCATGAAAGGAGAAGCTATCATGGCACAGTTAAGTCCGTATTTGACGTTCAAGGGAAACTGTCGGGAGGCGATGACGTTTTACAAAGAGTGCCTGGGAGGGAAGCTGAAAATGCAAACCGTCGGGGAGACTCCCATGGCCGCCCAGATGCCCAAAGAGATGCGCAACAGTATCATGCACTCGGTTTTGGAAAAAAAAGATGGTTTTACGCTTATGGCATCCGACATGTGCAGGCCGGGAGACCGTATCCAGGGAAATACCATGTCGCTCACGCTTGTCTGCAAGAGTAAAAAAGAGCTTGAAACGTGCTTTTCAAAACTTTCCGCCGGAGGAAAAGTCGGCAATCCCTTGAAAGAAGAATTTTTCGGAACCATCGGGGATCTTGTCGATAAATTCGGATTCCGCTGGATGTGCGTATTCGATAAACCAGGTATGAAGCTGTAAACCGCGAGAAGCATCGAACACGACCGCAGGACGTTTCTGCAAAGTAAAAGAAGGGAGTCGTCGGCAATTTCATTCCCGGCCGAGCGGCTATATCCTCCCATGAAAAGGAGAAATTTTTATGAACGCGAAAAAACGCATCCAGAAAATAACCCCGTTCTTGTGGTTCGACAACAGAGCCGAGGAGGCGGTGAATTTTTATACCTCCCTTTTCAAGAATTCAAAAATAGTCAGCATTACCCGCTATGGAGACGAAGTGCCGGGAATGAAAGGGAAAGTGTTGACCGCGGTATTCCAGCTCGAGGGACAGGAATTCATGGCGATTGACGGCGCCGCGCCGTTCAAATTCACCGAAGCGATATCGCTGTTCGTGAAGTGCGATACGCAGGATGAAGTGGATCGCCTGTGGGAGAAGCTTTCCGAAGGCGGCGAAAAAGGACGATGCGGCTGGCTGAAGGACAGATATGGCCTTTCGTGGCAGATCGTTCCGACTATTCTGGGCAGGCTGATGAACGATAAAGACCCTGAAAAATCAAAGAGGGTCATGCAGGCACTGATGAAAATGGACAAACTTGACATAAAAGCGTTGAAGCAGGCATAAGACTTTTCGGCGCTCTTGTCAAAATTGGAAATTGCGCGGCAGAGCGCGATGCGAAGCGTTATAGCGACGCGGCAAAGCCCGTTACTTACCCCGTTGCCCGGGGTTCCACGTGTATGGTGACGTACGCCCCGGGAAACGCGGCTTTGACCGCATTCTCGACCTTGAAACAGAGCTCGTGCGCAACCGGGAGCGAGGTGTCGCCGTCAACCTGAATATGCAGGTCGATCTCCCGACGGGAGCCGCTCTTCCGGGTGCGGAGCTTGTGGTAGCTCGTAATCTCCGGATAGCCGTGAATTATCGTCTCGATGACGCGAATTTCGCTGTCCGGGAGTTTCTGATCGGCAAGGTCCGCGATAGAACGGAGCGTGAGGTCGATGGAGGCGCGGAGGATGAAGCAGGCCATGACGATAGCGATGATCGGGTCCAGCGCGACCACATGGGTGAACCGTATGACGACGAGTCCGAGCATGACGCCCAGCGAGGTGATGACATCGGCCCCGAGGTGCATGGCGTCGGCCTCAATGGCGATGGAGCCGTATTTCTTTGCGGAATAGAAGAGCATCCGCGAAACGGCCACATTGACGACGGCCGAGATCGCCATGACCCCGATTCCCCAGTCGAGCCTGACAAGCGCGACGGAGGGATGGATGAGCTTATGGATCGCCTCGGCCACGATGATGCCGGCCGCGAAAAAAATGAGCAGGGCTTCGAAGAAGCCGGAAATGTTCTCGAATTTTCCGTGGCCGAACGGATGGAGACGGTCGGCCGGCTGGTCGGCCTTGGCGATGGCGATGTAGGCGACCACGGCTGCCAGGAGGTCGATGCTCGAATGGATCGCCTCCGAGAGGACGGCGATGGAGCACATCAGAATGCCGGCAATGATTTTAAAGGCGATGAGGGCGCTGTTGGAGACGATCGAAACGAGAATGACGCGGTTTTTTTTCATAGGGTTTTTCCCGCGAAAGGGGCATTGCCGCTTTATCGGTACAAAATAGGTTACTACTCGGGCAGGCCGTCAAAAGCGATGATTTCAAGTATTAAACGATTGAAAATTACTGCATGACCGAAGGTCAGCTACATGACCACGCGTACTTCAAGCGAAAAAACATTGTTCGCGGGTTCGAATAAAGTCTCTCCCGGAGCTTTATGGATATCGCCTCGATAGGAGCCGTTGATGAGAAACCGCTGGCCCATCTTGACATCGGCGGTAATGATGAGTTGATGCGCAATGCCGCCCGGGAACCCCCTCGCCATGCGATAGTCCGCGTCGCCGCTGAAGGGCGTCACCGACCAGGTGTACATCGCCCCGACGCTGCTTTTCGGCGATGGCTGGAAGGTAAGCGAGGGTGAAAGCTGGTAGTAAAAAATGCTGTCGAAGGAGGTTGATCCGGGTGCGGCGCTGTCCGACTGGTGCGCGAGGCCGAGCACTTCCAGGAGGGTGAAGTTCGTTTGCCGGGTCAGGAGATATTTCTGGGTCACCTCGAGACGGCGATCATAGAGCGTATAGTCGTTGCCGTCGGAGGTCGTATCGTCATGCGTGACCGAGAGCAGGTCGACGGCCGCGCCAAGGGTGAAGCGCTTGAAAACCCGCTGCGCTTCGATCCGTGTCTCCAGGCTTCCTTCTTCGTAGCCGAGAACTTTGCGGTAGTCGGGAGTAAGGGTTAAACGGGCGGTTATCTGGTGCAGAGAGTCGTTGCGCGGCGACCAGGCGATTTCCTGTCGGTAGGAACAGTCGGCGGTCAGCACCTCCTGTCCCGCGTCGGGCGAACCGAACCAGGAGTCAAGGGAGAGCAATCCGGGGAGATAGGAGGGAATATCGTTGCGGTCCGCATCCACCTGCTCCTGGGAGGCCAGCGTCCCCTCCCATGAAAGATCGCCGAGAATGCCGTTCGCGCGCCGACGCGGTTTATATGCCCAGGTGACGTCCGCCGTCGTATTGCGGACGCGCTCGTCCGAGGACTGGTTGTACACCTGCTGCTGCTGCATGAAGTAATCGCCGGGAACGTGCGGAACATACTGCTGCGTCGCCGTATCGTATATGTAAGTGCCCATCCCCTTGCCGGCGAAGATCGGCACCTGCACGGTGGACGAGGCCATTTCGGCATTGGAAACGTAGTGTTGCCGGGAGGTAAAACCGCTTCCGGACGGCGTTACATCGCTTGTCAAATCCACGAGCATGGTCGTGGTCGCGGCTTCGCCGTAATCGACGGATTGATCGTAATTTGAGGTGCCGCTGATCCGCCATCCCGGCAGCAGCACATGATTAATCGATTGTTCCCATCGAACTTCGTACCCCGTATCGCTCGTAGCGGTTTCGCCGTCGAGACTTTTCCGTTTCGAAAGGCCCAATACCTTTTCCTGAAGGTTCCAGGGCAGAAACCCGTAGGCGATTCCCCCCTCAAAAAAACCGCTGCCGGCTCCCAGCGAGTCCCACCGGTACTGATCGCGATAGGTAAGCCCGAAGGTTTGATGCGGAAAGGAAAGCGTCGCGGCTGCATCCTCCAGCCTTCCGAATCCGCGATCCTGCCCGGACAGATGGCGGAAAAAAGAACCGTTGTAGTTCACCGAGAAGAGGTTGTCAAGGCGGTACTGCACCGCGGGCGAAACCTTGTCGGTGAGGAGCACGGAGTCGACGCGACTCTGGCCATAGCCGATGGAGGTCATGAGTCCGGGAAAAATCGTCGCCCCGGTCGTCGCGTCCCACTCCTGCCGGTTCTGCGGGCTCTCCGCGATGGAGGTATCGTCCCACTGCGTCTTGCAATCATAGAGAGACAGGGGTTGGCCGCTGAACTGGCTGGAGGTGAACTGGTGGTCGCCGGTGAGCCACAGGGAGGGTTCATCGATGTTTTTCTTTCCAAGGAGGAAAGAAATAGCGGTGGCGGCGGACAGGTCGTTCTGTTCGGAAATCGGCGAAAAAAGATTTTTATCGACGTCCTGACCGGCCATATCGATGGTCGCCTTGAACAGGGGGAGATTGACCTTCGCTTTTATCTCGGCCGAGGTCGTCGATTGCGGGGCGGGAAGGGGCGCGAGGTCGGTATAGCCGCCGCCCGAATCCTGACCGATGTAGCCGTACTCCGGCCCCCGCGTATCCGTGGAAATGATGGAATAGGCTCCCTTTTCGCCGCCGCTGACGGGTTGAAAGTAAACGTAGAAGTAATTGTATATGGAGTCGGGGTGGTTTACCGGATCGTAAGGCGTATAAACCCAGACGGAATCGGCTCCGACGAGTTGCCTTTTATAAAGCGGATAGATCTGGCTCTGTGGCGCCACGTCGTTCGGGTTTACCGGCCTTGCCGTGGTGGCGAGCGGAGGAGTGTTGCCGGCCGCGGCGAGAGCGGCTATTTCCGCATTGGTCAATGTCAGGTCGATGGTCTGGTTCCTGTTGTCGGCCTCGGACCAGATGACTCCCTGCACCGATACCGTTGAATCCGGGGTTGCAATGCCGACGGTGCCGCCGGCTATCAGGCGCTCATAGTCGAATGATTTGTACTCGTATTCGAACCGGATAATGTCCTCATTCCGAATGGCGTTTTTAGGCGTAAAGGTGACGGTGGCAAGTTCGTAGTCGACGATATAATCCTTGTCGGTTCCCTCTTCGAGCTCCCTGCCGTTAAGCTGCACCTTCATCGTGCCGGATACCGGCAGGATCTGTTCCGATTCGCCGTTGCCGGTAAGATAGTACGGCCCCTGGACCCCATCCTGACCGTCTTTGGTTTCGATGGCGGACTTACCGCCGGCGATGGCGCCGAAGGCGCCCACCGAGAATGGCAACGCCTTTGACGTAAGGTTAAGGGAGATGCCCTTGATTTTCTGCTCTCCCGAAAGAATCCCCGTGAACGGCCAGGCCACATACTGGTCGCCGATGATCGAGTGGAAGGAGGGATCGGTGATCTCGATGTTGATCAAATCGAAATCGCTGATGTCGCGGGTCTCGCCGTCGAGTGAGGAACTCTGGTCCGAAAGGTGCGCGATTACGGTGGTGCCAGGCCTGATCTCGCCCCCTATCCTGACGTCCAGCCCCTGTTCGAGGTTGACCTGTCCCAGGGTGCCCATCGACGCGCTGACGCTCTTATACCCGCTGAGGGTAAGTTTATCGCGGCCCGATGGCGCTGCCGGCGCCGCGAAGCTGTCCGGCTTGAGCGCGGTATCGCGGGGATTGAGATATACTTTCGGGAAGAGCGAAAACATTTTAGGAATGCCGTAGAATCCGGTCGCGAATCGAATATGAATCGGGATCCCGCTGTCGATTGCCTTGACAAAAAATATCACGTTCCGGTCCGGGAAAAAGGTCCAGTGCGGGACGGGCATCGAGTCCTTCAGTCGTACGGTGATGGTTGCGCTGTCCGGGAAGGAGTTGCCGATACAATACGGCCCAGCTCCGCCATTGCCGAAAAGGGTAGTATCGACAGTAGCCGCTTCGGAGGCAAGAAATGCACAAAACAGAAAAAGGCATATCTTATAATAAATACTACGATCCTTTAAAGATTTTGGCTTATATCAAATTTGCGCCGGCAACTTCCATAGGAGGGCGTATACTGCAATTACGCATAGTAAGAAGACATTGTTTGTGATGAGGGATGCGGATTTCGGAGCAACGAATCGCTACTGGTGATACAGGACGGCCGCCCGAACTTTATCCGCCATTTCTGACCCGGTCAGGCAGGCGATGATCTCCAGCGCAAAGGGGATAGCCGTTCCGACTCCGCGGCTGGTGATAATCGTTCGATCTCGGACGACCGGCTCTTCAACGACCGTTGCGCCGTAAAGCGCTTTTTCGTTGCCGGGGTAACAGGTTACCCTGAACCCTTTGAGAATGCCCGAAGCGCCGAGCACCGTCGGCCCGGCGCAGATAGCGGCGCATAGAGCGCCTCGTTCAAAGGTCTGCCGGATGAGGTCTCGGAGTCTGAGCGATGCGGTAAGGTTCTTTGCGCCAGGTTGGCCGCCGGGAAGAACAATCGCGTCGAAGGGACCTGAAAAATCCTCAAAAAGCCGATCCGCGGCGAGGGTAATACAATGGGATCCGGTAACCTCGCGCGATTCCAGCCCGAGCACGGTGACCATGATTCCCGCACGTCGCAGGAGGTCGATAAAAGTAACCGCTTCGGTCTCTTCAAAGCCGGCGGCAAGGACGGTGATCGCATGCGGCGTGGTCATGATGAGAACTCCTCTCTATTTGGATAGACACCAAGCCTTTGCAGGTGAAACTCTATCGTCGGATAATAATATCCCGCCCGTGACGATGCACCCTCCAATATCCCGGTCGCCAGACATACCCGAATCTCCACCACCTCCATTGCCAGAAGCCTGGAACCCAGAGTGCGTCGGGATAAGGCGCGGTCACGACTACCTCCGCTCTCGGAGCTGGGGCGACACCGACGACACAACCGGTTTCAATAAGCAGCATGCCTACAAGCAGAAGTAGAAACAACTTGCGCATATCTCATCCTTTCCGGGATATCCCCCTTACGTTACATGGACCTCATCTCCGCTACTAGTAAATTAATTTTTGAAAAACATCGCATCAAATTCTGTGCCATTGTTAATAGTCCGTCCTCCATCATTATACCGTGTTAGTGGCAACATAGTTACAACCCAGTGCAGAAATTGAGCGGTCGTTTTCAGTTCCGATAGCGCCCGAACTGGATTGCTTGATAATGGCGAGCCGACATGAACCGGCTCATGGTTTGCGCTTGCGAGTGGCGGATACCCGGAGGAGTTATGTTTTCATACGGGCTCATACATACTGCTACGTATATCGCTGAGATAATAAAGCTTCATTTGTATTCGTTCATTAACGCAAAAAAGTTCCGTTTTCGCAAAACCGATAAAAACAATCGGCATAGTACGACGGTAAGGAAATAAGTTGTGACGTACTACAGTACGCTTTGATCTTCCTCTTAACATGGCATGGTTTTTGCAAACTGCAAAAGATAGGTTGTGGAAATTGGATTTTTTCCAGGTTGAATATTATGAATGTAACTGTAATGACGTTAAATTCACGTGACTTTTCAGTAACCGTTAATTCATGGTTAATTCATGTATGAACTGGAGGATTTTATGAAGACGCTTTCACAAACAGCGATGTTTGCCATCATCGCGGTAGGTTTCGGTTTCATCGGATGTCACCACGCCGCTAAAATGCCTCAGCCGGCACTGCCTGAATCCAAGCCCTCCGCCCCGGTCGAAACACCAAAGGTTGCGACCCCTGCGCCTCCGGTGGAGTTCAAGCCGGTCGATATGGATTCCGAGGCGCGCCAAGCCCTGCGAACAATTTATTTCGATTTTGATAAATATGACCTCAGGCCCGATGCCATCGCGAGCCTCGCCATCGTCGCCAAATTTCTCAAGGACCATCCGTCCATTCAGGTGCTTGCCGCGGGCAACTGCGACCAGCGGGGTTCCGAGGAGTACAACATGGGCCTCGGCTGGAACCGGGCCAAAGCGGTGAAAAACTATCTGACCTCCTATGGCATAAGCGCGGACCGGATAGAGATCACCTCCTACGGCAAGGAGCGGCTCGCGAGAACCGACTGCGCCATGGCCGACGACGACGCCTGTAACCAGGCAAACCGTCGCGTAGAATGGAGTGTGCTGGGAAAAATCGCTTCTTCTTCGCGAGTTATCAGGCCAACGCGAACCGATAAAGTACTGGAGGAGCGACCGTATGCGCCTCTCTATCCTCTCCAACTGCGGTTTGTGGCATGAGTTGGAGTAATTAGTTAATGTGCATTTGGGAAGTCACGATTTTGGCTTCGTCTGAGTCAGGGCATGTTTCAAGGAGTTTTTTCCAGACAAGCTCCTGCGAATTTTTCTTGTGAAGCTTCTCGTAGCAGAGCCCGAGCTTATAGAGCGCGGTACAGGCTTTTCCGCCCGACGGGTAATTGTGCACATACAGGAGGAATGCGGACTCCGCGTCCTCGTAGTTTTTCTCCGCATAGAAACACTCACCTATCCAGAACTGTGACTCCTGGCCCTGCGGGGCGTCCGGAAACCGGCTGAAAATATCTTCGTAGCCGCCGCGCGCGATGTCAAACCGGCCCGCGTTGAAGTCCTCGGAGGCAATCTGGAACAGTTTTTCGATCTCCAGACCCCGCGTTTGCGCGGTCGCGGAGTCGGTCGCAAGTTTTTCTTCGAGCTGTTTCTGGACATCCGAGGTGTTTTCGTATATTTTGGAAAGACGGTACTGATTTTCGGAAAGGTTATTGCTCAACTGGGCGTACTTCCGCTCAAGTTCGCTGAAACGCACCGCTTGATCGGCGCGAATAAGGCGCAGGAGCTCGTTTTGCTCCTGCTGCTGGTTTGAAATTTTTTTATCCAGCGCCGCAATCTGGATTTTGAGGGTGTCTTGGACCGCGGCAAGCTCACGCGTTCGCAAGACCGTGACGTAAGAACAGCCCTGGAGGGACATTAAAGAAAAGAGAATCGTCCACCATTTAAAAGCCTTTTTATTCACCAAGCGCCCATCTTTGTTGAAATTATCGAGGAATTCCTTCCCCAATTTTCGATTTGTTGTGAACAAAAAACCGCTGGCGCTTTACGATAGGGATAAGGTCTTACCCTCGTTCAGAATTGTCTTCTTGTAAAAAGAGGCGTTTTTAATGATCATTCTTTCTTTTTGGAAAAAATAAGCATGGCTTTATGAAATAGCCGATCCAACTCCTCTTTATCCTTAACCAAACCATCCTTGACCTTTGATGCCAGCTCATTCAACTCGCCTGCTATTTCATCGATTTTTTCCCTGGCCTCATTGCTCATGGAGGCCGCCCTGAGCTTTAAAAATGAACCAACCCTCTTTATTTCGGAAGCAGCTCCGGCACTGTCGTTTTCGCGCAGTTTTGATTTTGCTTTCTCAAAGTGATAGTTACTTGCCTGTTCGAAAACCGAATTATCGACGACGTCAACCGGAACCATCGCGTATTTATTGATAATAACGTTCAACGCGCCGGAGGTAACGGCATCGACCTTATCGAAGTCGTTGTATTTGCCGGTTGCTATGCGTTTCGACAGCTCTTCAATTTGTTTCGATGCGGCGCCGAGGCGTTTTTCCTGAAATAGTAAAAAAGAATTACCTTCTTTCAATTCAGCGGCCGCTTTTGAATAGTCGCCTTTTTTCAGATATTCCCTGGCAAGATCGAAATGGTAGCGCGGCGCATCCATGTAAATTGCCCAATCGGCTTCATCAACGGGAACCCATGGAGCGGATTCACCGCCTGAAGCGGTCGCGGACGGGTTCTGCTCGGCGGAATACGATGAAAAAATGATGGCTAAAAGGCTGAGGCCGGCAATAAAAAAAGATTTGATGGAAAACATGATAGAACCTCCTTTTGAATTTTGGTTTTTAAATTAGCTACCCCGCAGTAAGTCATATAAAATTTACGCATAGATATTACTATCACCTTCTTTGTTAGTTGATTCCTTATATCTGATGACTGGCCCGCTTTAATGAATTCATGGTTTTTTCATACAAATTGTTTTGATGGCAAGCATCGGTCCTCGTAATGCTGCTGCAGCTGCAGCAGGAAGATTGTTGAAATTGGTCCACCCTGTTTGTTATTTCAATCTCCACCCGCCCTTTTTGATTTTGACTCGGTTCAATACTACGTCCGCACCGCCGTTGTGGGCATCTTTGTCAACTTCCTCCCAGCCGATCCACGTCCCGACGGTCCCGGTCAAAGTAGCCACCCTGTCCTCAACGGTGACCTTGATGGAATCCAGGTCCACGAAAGGACTCCAGTATAACCTGTCCTGGATGTTCGTTTTGATCTGTTCGTCGGTCAGATATGGCCGAGGACCTAACATCCCGGAAGCCGAGTAAGCCGGCCGTTCGAAATAAAGCCAGTAATAGCTGGGATTGTAGGGCCCGAAATAACGTGTGGTCGAAGTCTCCGGTTCAACCTTTAGATAATTTCGGACCAATAATACTCCTTTCGTCCGCGAAGCGACATCCTGCGCTTCATCCTTTTGCAAATTTGAACTTACCGTCCCGGAAAGGTCCGCAACGCCATTGATAACCGTCGCATCTATTGTGGAACCTTCCAGTAAAGGGTCCCAGAACAAGGCTGCATTCAATTGGTTTTTCATTTCCGCATCAGTGAGCCGCTCCTTTGGTCTCACTTTCAGAAAGTTATCAACCCACCAGACGCTTACTATGTTTTTCGCGTCCTGTTCAGCGGAAGTTTTCGCCTTCAAGTTTCCCACGATGCCCCTGAGACGGACCTCACCGAGTTGAACGGTCACTTCGGGAGAAAAGGCGGAAACGCGCGGGTCAAGACGAAAAGCAGCCTCGACCGCCCGTTTTATTTCGCTGTCGGGCATGATGCTGTATTCTAGCTTTTTGCGCGCATTGACGTATATCCATGGTTCGATAATCATGCCGCTGTCGTTTACCGACACCACCCCATTCACCCAGGCGTCATCGTACGCTCGGGATTTACCGATTGCGCTTCCAACCATGCCGGTCAGCGTTACGTTGCCATCTTTCACCGCGGCGCTGATCAGGCCGGCATTGATCCAGATATCCCATCGGAGACGGGCCTGGACGTCGGCTTGAATTTCCGGGTCGGTGCGTTTCGCCAGATAATTGATTGTGACGTCATTGCGGATCTCCTTGACCCCCATGACGCCCATGACAATTCGAGCGGATAGTTGCTTTTCCGCATAAGAACCAACGGTGCCGGTCAAAGTAGCGACCCCTTCCAGAACGGAAACGGCCACTTGATATGATTCCGTCGCGGGATCCTCCTGCAACGCCGCCAGGATATCCTTGCGGATGTCCGCGTCGGGGCGGGATATCGGCGTCACGGTAATCAGGTCAATCGCTCCGCGCACGCCCCGAATGCTTTCGGCGATCTTGACCGCACGCTCTTTTGCAAGGAGGTTGTCAGCCGATCCGGAAAGCGTGACAATCCCCTCTCTCGTGCTGACATCCACGTCATTCGGAAATACGCCCCTATCGAATAGTATTTCGTTTTCAACGGCAATTGTGATGGCGCTGTCCGTGATTTTCTTTCCCGTTGTCGCCGCTTGCAGCGGCGGCAGGAGCGGAATTTGCAACCCCGCCGCAATCAGCAGGATGGTCGCCCATCGGCCAATCGTTTTGAGAGGAGGTCGCTCATTCAACAATTTCTTCATATTGAAATCCGATTGCCAAAGTTCCGTGATAGCCGCCGTATGCGATGGATAGTTGGCTACAATGAACTTTTTCTTGATCATACGTTCCCTTTCGCTATTTAAGTTTTGCGCTTTATTTACATATAGAGACTTACCTTCATGACTTACTCACGAACCTTCACATTCCCGGCCTCCCTCTATGCACATGCTATTGCTTATGCGCAACGAACGCTTCCACATCGGCGGTGAGCCGGTCCAGGGAGGGAATATGCGTATAGATCTGATGCCCGGCCGGATAGCAGACGGAGGTGATGCGGGAGCGTACGGCGCTGTCGCCGCCGATGTGTTCCAGGGCATACCGTTGCGAAAGATAAGGAGTCGCCAGATCGAAATATCCCATGGCCGCGAACAGCCGCAGGCGGCCGTTGATGCTCATCGCATTGCGCAGTGAAGGGATCATGTTCACGTATCCCTGGCCCGAGGATTCCGACCATCGCCATTTCCTGTTGACCTCATTCGAGAACGCCACGTATTCCAGTGGAGACGCGTATGCCAGGTCTTTTCGCAGGTAATCGTTGATGAGCGCGGTCAAGGGACCCGCCGGGATGAACAGCGACGGATCGGTATAGCCGTACCTGCTTCCGCGGGAGGTCGCGCCGGTGACTATCCTGCTGTCGAGTATCCCGACCATGGCGAGTTGGTCCGCAATCAGGTGTGAAGCAAAACCGAAAGCGTCAACCCGCTGTTCACGCTCGCGAATATAGAGCGGTGAAAGTCCGGAAAAAACTGCCAGTGAATCGAAGCCGCCGCTATCCGGCTGTTGCGTCGGCGCGGTTCCCCGGAACAGCCGGGGAAGGTAACTTTTCAGCGTCCATTGTTCGGCGGCGGAAACGCATTGTTCGAGGCCGATTTCCTGGAAATCCGGCCTCAGGCGCTTATGGTACCATGCCGCCGCCGTATAAGAGGGAAGCGCCAGGACATAAGCGAGGTCGTTTCCCGGTTCGAAGGAGATGGTCTGGAAATCCAGCGCCGAGGAGATCAGGATGACGCCGTCGATCGCCATGTTCATCGCGCTCTGCAGGTATTCGCTGAGACCGGCGGCCCTTGTCGCGCCGTAACTTTCTCCCGCTATGAACTTGGGCGACGGCCACCGTTCGTACCGGCTGAGATAATTCTGAAGGAACTGCGCCATGATCCGGACGTCGCCGTTAACGGTGAAGAATTTATCCGGGTCATCCCCCGGCGCGGCCCTGCTGTACCCGGTACCGACCGGATCGACGAACACAAGGTCCGTAAACGGAAGCCAGGTACGATTATTGACAACAAGGGAGTCAATTGCCGGAAGTTCCGTCCCGTCCCCTCCGAAAAGCGCCCGCCAGGGTCCGGCCGCGCCGAGGTGGAGCCACATCGACGATGCTCCGGGGCCGCCGTTGAAGGCGAAGGTGATGGGCCGGTTATCGGGAGCGCCGCCCGGCTCACGCTCGTAGCTTGTGAAAAAAATGAAAGCGGTCGGATGCCCCGCCGTGTCACCTACCGCCAGTCGTCCGGCGGTGGCGGTGTAGCGCAGCTCTTTCCCGTCAATAATGATGCGGTGATGAGTAACCCTGCAGAGCGTGTCGACCGGTCCAAGAACGGTTGGCAACAAGGTGCCCGGCTCTGCAGGAATTTTTTGCTCCGCGCTTTCGGCGCAAAGACTCACGACGCCCATGAACACGGTAATTCTCATGGCCGTGTAGCGAAGCCTTTTAAGCGTTTTCAAAACTCCATGTCCCATCTTACACCGCACAATCGCTTGATTTACGGGGTCTTAAAGGCGACGAAAAAGGTAGCGTTTCCCCGCGCAACCAGTAATATGACGGGAGTATCATTTTTCACCCCTCCCGCAATGGTTTTGAGCTGGTCAACCGACCGTATGTCCTGAAAATCACCTCCGTTGATTTTAACCCGCTCGATCACGTCGCCGGCCTTCAATGACATCCGATCATCCCCAATGGAGCTGTTCACCTTTGTGATGACCACCCCGGCGACATCGGCGGCAATTGCATACTTCCGGCGCATGTCCGGCGTCAAGCCGGCTATTTCCATGCCGAATGCCCGCGGGGTCTTCAGTTCCTGGTTCTCGCCGGCCGAAGGTTTATGTTCCCCTTCCGCCACCCTCGTGGCGGTCCGCTCGACGACGGTAATTGTCAGATTCAGATTCTTTCCCTGCCTGATGACCGATATCGGGACCGTCGAACCCGGTTCAATATCCGCAACCCGGTTCCGCAGGTCGTTACCGTCTGTCACCGATTGGCTATCGATGGAGACGATGACGTCTCCGGCGCGCAGGCCCGCGCGGTCGGCCGGGTCACCCTTCACTACCCCGGAGATGAGGGCGCCCTTCCGATCCGGCAAGCCCATCGCATCCTGAATGGCGGGGGTGATATCCTGGATCGAGACCCCGATCCATCCCCTGATGACCTTACCGGTAGTGATAAGCTCTTCGGCGTCATGGCGGGCCATGTTGATGGGAACGGCGAACCCGATTCCCATGAAGCCGCCCGTTTGCGTGTAAATCAACGTATTGATTCCGACCAGCTCTCCCTTGATATTCACCAGGGCGCCCCCGGAATTGCCCGGATTGATAGCCGCATCGGTCTGGATGAAATTTTCATACATGGTGGAACTTTCCACCTGGCGATTGAGCGCCGAAACCACCCCCACGGTCACCGTCGAGATAAAGGCAAAAGGATTGCCCACGGCCAATACCCAATCTCCCGGACGCAAACTATCGGAATTTCCAAGGTAAGCGGTCGGCAGATTATTCACCTTCTCCTTGATCCGGATCACCGCCACATCGGCGAGAGAATCCGAACCGACGATGGTTGCGGCGAAGCTGCGCCCATCGCTCAGGCGGACTTCTATTTCGCTCGCTCCCTTGACTACATGATAATTGGAAAGGATCAGACCCTCCGGCGAGATGATCACGCCCGCGCCAAGCGCCTGTTCACGGTGTTGTTCCTTTCGGACTGGCGGGCCGCCGCCGCCGCTATGCGGGAAACCAAAGAAAAAATTAAATGGATTATTTTCCGAGGTATCGCCGAAAAAATTGTAAAATGGATTATTATAAATGAGAACCGTGTCAATTTTGGAAGGAATTACCGAGACTACCGTGGGTACCGTTTTTGCGGCGATATCGGCGAAGATGGTTCCCATGGGTCCGGGGTTCGGAATATTCGGAGGCGTGGCGGCCCCGAGGATTACCTCTTTTTTCTGTTTCGGTCCCGCGTGCAGGCAGGATCGCCCGATGGGGAAAAAGATAAGGAGGCCTAAAATTGTAAATAAAACAGGGCGAAACCAAAAGCTCGCTTTCATCTTTGCCTCGACTTTCTATGAACTTTGAAAATGGTGGATACGACTTTAATTAATGTGCATACATAGCAAAGTTTATTCCAAAATTTTCCTATTCAGAAAATTCATTATTTTTTTCAAAGTTTATACGATACGCCCTTTAAGTTTCTGTTCACTTAAAACCCTTTGAATTACTTCGATCAATTCATTCGAATGATAGGGCTTAACCAGCCGCTCATTAAATCCGTATTCCTGGGGATATGCCATGATCGGGTGGAACGAATACCCGCTCGACGCGATGACGGGCAGATCCGGATCGAAAAGTCTTAGTTCCTGAATCGTGTCCGCTCCGTTTCTTCCACCGGGTATGGAAAGGTCAAAAATCGCTCCTATAAAGGGATCATTCGATTGCCGCGCCTCTTTTATGTAACGGATTGCATCATCCCCGTTGCCGACTTCAACGACGGTGTATCCAAGAGGCGTCAGCGCCAGCGACGCGAGGTTCCGAATATATTCCTCATCGTCCATGATGAGAATTTTGCCATATCCCTGATGTTCAATCGGCGGATGGATCTCTTCCGTTTCGACCGCGACATTCCGCTCAGGTGATGCCGGCAGGTAAATATGAAAAGTCGATCCCTTGTTCAGCGAAGATTCCACTTCGATAATCCCGTTGTGTTTTTTGACTATGGCATAGCTTATGGCGAGACCCAATCCGCTGCCTTCCCCCTTCGTGGTGAAAAAAGGATCGAAGATCCTTGAAAGGTGCTTTGGATCGATGCCGGGTCCATGATCGCGGATAGAAATTCTCAGGTACTCCTGGCGCAACAATGACGGAGGAACATTATTCGGCGGCACATTGGTTATTTCTACCTCAAGAATTCCAGAAGGCATTGCTTGACGGGCATTTAAAGCGATATTCTGAATTACTTGCGACATCTGGTTTTCATCGAAAGAACACTGCCGCAGATTTTCTTCGATGGAGAATTGAGGATGAATGTTCGAACCGCTTAAAGTAAATTCCACCCACTCGATCACGAATTTTTCAATAGGTTGTATTGTACAAACGGGGGCCCCGCCTTTTGAAAACGTCAGCAACCGGCTCGTAAGGTATTTCGCCCGCTCGAACATCCGCCGGGTTTTCGCGAGAGTCTGAGCGGCCTGACGCGCACCTCCTTCTTCCGCATAGGAATAGGCAAGATCAACGTAACCCATGACTCCGGACAACAAATTATTAAAATCATGCGCTATGCCGCCGGCGAGCACGCCGATGGATTCGAGTTTCTGCGCCCTTTGCAAGGTCTCTTCCATTTTATGTTTATCGGTAATATCCCTGAAGACAAGAACTACCCCGATAATCGTTCCGTCATGATGCCGGATGGGAGACGTGCTGTCGGCAATGATCCGCGTCTGATCGTGACGGGAGATGAGCGCGGTATGGTTTCCAAGTTCGACGATAGCGCCGGTTTTCAACACTTTTTCAACGGGATTTTCACAAGGTTCGCGCGTCAGTTCATTTATAATGGTGAAAACCTCGAACAACGGCAGGCCAGCCGCTTCGGAGAGGCTCCAGCCAGTCAGGTCCTCGGCCACCTTGTTCATGAGAACGACGCGGCCGGAAACGTCGGTCGCTATGACGCCGTCGCCGATGCTGTGAAGGGTGACAAGCAGACGTTCTTTTTCGTCGGATAGCGATTCCTGCAATCTCAATTGCTCGCGCTCGGCTTTGAGAAGCATTTTATAATAGCGCAGCGTCTGCGTTCCCCGGATCATGCGAACGGCAAGGCCCATGAGCACAATAAGCGCGAGCATGAGAGCGGAGATCAAGGTCGAAAAAAGCCGGAATGGGGCATAAAGCTCTTTTTTGTCGATTTTCGCTTCAAGATACCAGGGCGATCCGGAAATATGGCGCACTGCGGCGAGCACCGATTTCCCTCGATAATCGGCGCCCTCGATGATTCCGGACGTTGTCCTGACGGTCATTGCGCCTGCAAATCCGGCCTTATCGATCGGAAGGCTGAGCGAAAGCGCCGAGTTTTTCCAAAAGCGAAGATCGTTGAGATAGAGGACTCGATTACCTTCCCGCCGCATGAGCACCACCTCGGCCGTTCGAGATGGCACCGGCCAGTTTTGAATAAGCGGAAATAGACTGTGGCGCGGTGTCAGCTCCAGAATAAGCGCGGCGCTGTATTTCGGGATTTTCTGCTGTCTGACTATGGGAAGAATCGCGTCGAAATGGACTTCGCCGTCCCGTTCGGATTTATACAGGTCGCAGAATACCACGTCTCTTTTTACCAGGGCGTCATGGATGCAACGTTGAACAGAGGAGTCAACGCGAAAACCGTTACCTGTTTTTGCCAGCAGGAGAGAGCCCGAGGTATCGACCAATGCCACGTTGGAGTAGCCGTAGAATTTCTCAAGATTCAACATCCACTGCCGGATATTAGTGGCAAGCAGGCTGTCGTCCGGCGACCTCAACCATTCGATCAGGGACTGATTGATAAAAGGATTTTGCATTATGGAATGGGCTTCCGCTGATCTTTCGTTCCGCCATACCGTAATCTGCGCAACCTTTGAATCGGCTATCGCCGAAAGTTCATTTTCACCCTGTTTTTGAACCGCATGTTCCACATACGTATTAATATGGAACGCCGTTGCAATAATACCAAGGGAAATGAAAAAAAATCCCATGACTAAAAAAAACGTTTGCAGACGATTCTTTGTGGGCCACATATCCGTCATCTCTTATTTTACGAAGAATTTTCCTTTGACCTCCCGACTACCTCGGATCATCTTCAATTTTAATACTTTTTCATAAGGTAATTATTTTATTGATTTTCATCTCATTATAACACGTTCTTCGATGTCTCATTCCCGTTTTACTACAACATGATGATGCAACAACCATGCCATATCGCGCGATTATTGTAACGTTATGAATTGTAATATGTTAGAGATGATAATGGATTCATGAAACAAATCGACATTGGTCCTTTTCAACCTGCAATGTAGTTATATCTCATTGATTTTTAATAGAATAAGAAGGCGGGGACAATTATCTCATTTTGCGGTAAGGCGCTGGTGAGACATGGACCGAGCTGGAATAGAATGTTATTTCGCGACCGCGAATAATTCTTTTATTAAAAGCAAAGCGTTTCATACCCCGAAGCTAAGCGGAATGATCTGATTACTGTTAGTCCGTTTGGGGACCTAGCCTCTTCGATCAACAACTCGACGTGTTTTTGCATCCATAAATCAATAATGCAAATGGAAGCGCCCTCCAATTATAAACGAGCGCCTTCAGCCCTTTTCTTCAGAATAGCGAACATACTTCCGGTTCCGATATACCAGGATTTTCTCTTGCAGTGCAGCAAGGTGCATGCCAGCGAAAAGAGTTTCGCGATAATGGGGAATTTATAGGTCGAAAGCCGGTTTCTGAGAAAATCGAAATCGGCGAATTGCCCCGACGCTGAAAGATGTACGACATCGAATCCATGTTTATCCGCAATCAATGACAGCGTTCGCGGTGTAAAGTAATAAATATGCTCTCGGGGCTTGAATTGAAACCATCGTTTCCCGAAAAATTTGCGTTGCAGGCTTGCAAAGTCAGGCGTTACGATCGCAATGATACCGTTCTCGTCAAGCATTGCCGATAATTTTTTAAAATCATTATTTATGTCGGGCAGGTGCTCGATGACGTCGAATAACGTAATAAGATGATACCGGCGGACCGGAATAAAGTGCTCCAATGGAGTATCGGAAACATCGATCGACCGGTTCCGGAGTTCGGCATGCATCCGGGTATTTAACTCGATTCCTTCGACGTGCCGCCATCCGTTTTTAAGCAGCAGGTCGAGAAAGTACCCGGCGGCGCATCCAATGTCAATGGCGCTTGTAGGGGTTGATGGAAGATATCGTTGGAGATCGCGGTACCATTTAGCGAAGGTTTTTATGCGCAGCGGGGCGGTGAGTTCATAATTTTCGTATCCGGTTTCATTGGCGCGACGAAAATATTCTTTTTTGTATATATTAAAAATGTCCTCGTTACAAATACGGGGATTCACATACACCATGGTGCAGGAGAGGCATTTTACGATAAAAAAGCCTTGTATCGTAAAGAGGATCCGGGTAGAGGTCATTCCGCAAACGGGGCACGGATACGTTGAACAATTAGGCGTCATAACTATCGGTAATCGAAAAATTCATTCGTTCCCGTTTTTAAATATTGGTTTCTCGTGAACGACAATGAATGGCGGTTAGAGGAATGTTCCGGAAAAACGGCATTTCGCTGTTTTGAATATACTCCATGGCTGAACGTATTTTTACACCCGCACTATCATTCCTGACAAGAAGCCATATATCTTAAAACGACCATAATTCTTGAACGACGCAAGTATTGTGAATAATAACAAATAACAACAGGACCGGAGACGCCGGCAAAAAATCGGTCTTCATCTGCAGCTTCGGGACTTACGTGAACAACGAAATACGGCTCCAACAATGACGAGCGCGCGCTGATATCATGATCAATCAGCAAGAAGGCCCGCGGGACGCTCCGGCGCCTTCCGTAGCGCCGCGGTCGCGACTTCTCCGGGCATTCCGAACGGCGGCAAAACTGCTTGTTACCGCGCTGGTAATCGGCTATGTGATCCATAAGTTCGGGTGGCATCAGATTGTCACCACCTGCAGGACGATCAATCCTCTCTATGCTCTTTGCGGTCTTTGCGCGACCGCGCTCAGTATCACGCTCGGAGCCTACCAGTGGCACCTCCTGCTTCATCGCAAGGACCTGCGCCTCACTTTTCGCGAAAGTTTCGAGCTCTATTACATCGGCATGTTCTTCAACAATATCGGCACCGTGGCGGGTGACGGCATCAAGGTGGCCTATATCCGGCAGCGTCACCGCCTGGGGAAGATCGGCTTCGCGGCGACATTCCTCGATCGTTTTGCCGGCCTGCTCTCCCTCTCGATCTTCGCGGCTGTCGGCTGCGGCATCCTGCTCCGCCATGGGAACTTTCATGATCCGAAGGTACTGTTGTTGGTCCGCCTTACCGCTCTGCTCTTCGTCCTGTTCCTCTGCATGCTCGCTTTTCTCACCATGCGTCGCCTGCGAAGACTATTCTTTGTCATCCTCGACAAACTTCGTTTTCCAAAACGGGAGTTCATCGCCGACCTCGTCGCCGTGACCGGGCTCGATGTCAATCACTTCCCGTTGATACTGCGGATCGGGATTCTCTCTTTTATCATCCAGGGTCTTCGCATAGCGGTCCATGTTTTTTCCGCCGCCGCGTTCGGCATCCTGACGCCGGACAAAATTGTGTATTTTTTCATCTTCGTCCCGCTCGTGGCGCTGGTCATGATCATCCCATTGCCTCTCGGCATCCGGGAAGCGATCGGCGGCAATCTGTTTTCGCTCGTCGGGATTCCAAAACCGACCGCCTTCCTCATGCAGTTCATGGCGACAATAATCGGCGTTGCGGGAAGCCTGTGGGGAGGAATGGTGTTTCTCATCAATATGCCGCACGGCCTCCAGGGGAATCGTTCCAGGCCGCGATCGACGGACTCCCGGCGATGAATATCCTTCTTGTCAATTGGCGGGACATGAAGCACCCCCAGGCGGGCGGCGCCGAGGTGCACTACCATGAAATCTTCCGTCGCCTCGTCGCAAAGGGACATACGGTAGTTCTTCTCACCACCCGCTTTCCCGGGAGCGCCAGGAGCGATATACAGGACGGGATCATCATCCATCGCTGGGGGAACGCCTACCTTTTCAACTGGCAAACTCCCTTTTTCATCCCCTTCCTCCTGAAAAAGCACCGGATCGACTGCATCATCGATGATATCAACAAGATCCCTTTCTTTACTCCAAAATTTTTCCGGCGTGTCCCGACAGGGGCCTTTTTCCACCACCTCTTCGGGAGTACCATTTTCGAGGTGACGGCAAAGCCGCTTGCGCGATACATCCTCTTTCTCGAAAACCGCATCGCCTGGGCGTACCGTCATACACCCTGCTGCACGGTTTCCCAAAGCACTCTTGCCGAGCTGACCGCGCGCGGATTCTCCTATGACAATATCACGATCATCGAGAACAGCGTGGACATCGAGAGATTTAGCCGCGACAGGCCGGCGAAGAAAGAAAACGATCTGCTCCTCTATGTGGGACGGCTGAAACGGTACAAGAACCTCGACATCGTCATGGAGGCCATGCGAAAGCTTAACGAGAGAAATAAGCGACTGCGTCTGGTCATCTGCGGCTCCGGCGACGACGAACCCCGCCTGCGGGAGTGCGCCCGTAAAAACGGCGTGGAAAGACAGGTAACGTTTGCGGGGCATGCGGGCGAGGAGGAGAAGGTCGACCTTTACCATCGCGCAACGCTGCTGGTCAATCCGTCCATCAAGGAGGGCTGGGGCATCACGAATATCGAAGCCAATGCGGCGGGAACCGCGGTTATCGCGAACAACGCGCCGGGCCTTGTCGATTCGGTGCGCCACGGCGTCACCGGGCTCCTCTACAAGTTCAATGATGTCGAGGATCTTGCCGACTGTATCCGGAAACTGACCGACGATGTCGGCCTGCGCCAAACCATGGAGCGGGAGGGCCGTACCTGGGCGCACAAGTTCTCCTGGGACAACAGTGCGATGCGGATGGAGGAGTGGCTTATCGATAAAGTGATGAAAAAAGGCGAAGCAAATAAAGAAAATTCGGGAAAATGAATTTTGCATGACCGGCAGTATCGCTACGACGATAGGTGTCGGGCAATGACGCCGACGGCAGACAAAACCTCCTGAACGGTAACCGGGTATGAAATGGCGTGCGATCATGAAATGGCGTATAGCGAAGCATTTCCATGAATACCTCCCGGCAGAAAAAACACCCCGACAAAAAAGTCAAAGCAAAACGCTGGAACAGGTCCTCGCTTCCCTCAGGGAAAAATATTCTTCAACGATAATAAATAAAGCGATCCGCATATTTACCCCGTTCCCGCGGAAATATCCGCTCGCCGGTTTAAAATTATCTTCCGAAGCCATCGAATTCATTAAGATTTATGAGCCCCGGGCCGCCGCGGAAGGCCTCTATGGACACCAATATAAACTTCTTCAGAGCTATGCCGATCGTAAGGCCGATAATTTTATTCTCACCAGCGCAACCGGTTCTGGAAAAAGCCTGTGTTTCTGGACCTGGGTTATGGACCAATTGACTAAAAACCGGAAGGCTACCGCTTTGCTCTGCTTTCCTACGCAGGCGCTTATGTGGGGACAGGCGGAAAGGCTTGCCAGAATATCCGAGGAAGGCAGCCTGCTTCACAGTGATGCCAGATCGCAGATCGCTTATGCCGGGTCGCTTAAGCCGGGAGGGAGCAGAGGAATCGGTTGGACAATATGGAAAGGTATCGGTCGCGGCCAGACCGCTGACCATGCGATGAAACAGCATGAGTGCAGCGACGAATTCAACGATGCCCGTATCAGGATTGCAACTATCGACAAGGCCCATTACAGTTTGATACAGGGAAGCCCGGATTTTACCAGGCGGCTTTCGTGCATTGTTCTGGATGAAGCCCATCAGTATGACGGTATTTTTGGAGCGAATGTCCACTTTTTTCTCAAGCGGCTCTCTGTCGCGAAAGCCGCCGCTCATTGTCCTCTTCCTTTCATTTTCCTGGCTTCCGCGACGCTCTCCGACGCTAAGAATTTTGCGTCGCGTCTTACCTCGATGGAAGAAGAGCTTATCCATCACGAAGCGGATGCCGCCGCTCCTGAAATACGGGAGATTACCCTGGACGACGCGGAACTTGCGCTCAGCAAGCCGCCTGCCGGAGGAATAACGCGCATCATCGCGATGGTGGATTCTTGCGAAGCGGAGAGCAGTTTTGATGAATTGCTCAGTGACGGTAAAACGATCGGCGATTCCGTAAACATGCTTTATTTTTCCAGGAGTAAATTCGCAAGCCGGATGGCGAAGTTGAATGCGGGCAAAGGCGCCGCTACCCAGAGGAATACCGTGGTGTACGACGCGGATCTTCCTCCCCTTGAACGGAGAAAAATCGAATCCGCATTCAATGACCGAAGCGTAAGGGGCGGCACGATCATCGCCACCAACGCGCTTGAACTCGGGGTCGATATCGATAATCTCGATATCTGCGTCATCAACGCCACGCCGGCCAAACGGGTGGATCTTGTGCAACGTATAGGCCGTGTGGGGCGACGGGAAGATCGGCCGGGGCTTATTATCATCAACCTTTCGGCTTCCCCCGCGGACAGGGCGATCGCCGAGGACCCGGTCCAGGCGCTGCGCTTCGATGCTACCACGACGATTCCCCTACCAACGCACCTTGAATTGCTGACGCTCAAGCATATGTGCGGAGCGCATTCCGAAGGTTGCCTTGGGGTGTATGCCAATGGGAAATGGACCCACTACGTTCAAGTATTTAAAAACGTTTTCGGCGACTTCAAGGATGAACAGACCGCCAGACGGGAACTGGAAAGCCGATATCCGGGACTTATCGATACTTCCGATATTCAGTGGGTTCATGATGGTTTCAGAGCCGGCGCAAGCGACGCAAAAATACCATTGAGGGTTTTAAATGCGGACGGCAGGGATTTCGCCTGGATAAATAAAACCGATGTATTCCGTGTTGCTCATCCGGAAGCGATATACCTCGATGCAAACATGCGGCAATGGAGAGTCGTTGCATACGGAAGTCATGGGGACTTTGCGACCGGAGGCGGCCTTCACGGTAATGTATCCGCGGGAAATCATCTTAAAACGATCGATGTCGTCTATGTTAAAGAGCAGAAGAAACGGCTGACGACCCGAGCCAGGTATGAGGAATCATACGATTCCAAACGGCTGTTTGCCGATCCTCCAAGGGGGGTGGCGTATCCTGAACATGGCGTATTTGAATTCGGCATCTGGGAGTATCGGAAAGAATTCAAGGGATATTATGAATATAATCAGTTGACGCGAAAAGTAACCTATGTTCCCATGGAGCAAATCGCTCGACGGTTCAAATCAGTTAAAGCAGCGGGCGGGAATATCCCTTCCCCTTTTTGTCTGTCGTATCGAACGTATGGATTGCGCTGGAATTTTTCCGGCGCCTTAACGGAATATCGCGTCGATGTGCTCGTGAGAGAGGAATTGCTCATTACCGAGGTCATGCGACAATATCTCGCCGATTCGGTTCAGTCAAATATTTCCGACCTGGAAGTCTCGCTGTCTCTGACGAAAAGTGACCTGAGAATCCTGGATTCGACCCCGGCCGGAAACGGCCTTTCGGAAGCGTTGCTTCGCGATGATCGGGTCAACCGGGCCCTGGGGAACTGCATACGGCAATTTTCTAAATTCCGCGCGACGCAGAAAAAGTCAAATTTTAATGATTTTCTCGTTCGTCTTTGCGGATTAGGAACAAAACGCGAGCCGGAAGAAATAATCGGCATCATCAGAAATATCAAAAGCTGTTGGGCCGGCAGTGCGGATTGACGGATAACGCCGGACCTGCGATCCGTTCCGGCTTTTTACGTATGGTACTCCGCGTTGATCTTCACGTAGTCGTAGCTGAAGTCGCAGGTCTGGGCCGCCGCCGCCTTGTCGCCGTTTCCGAGGTCGATGTCGATCGCGACCACCTTTTCCTTGAGAAGCCGGTGAATTTTAATTTCGTCGAAACCGATGGGCTGGAGGTTCTTGAATACCGGCACGCCGCAGAGACGGATCGACATTTTCTCGCGTGAAAAGGCGGCGCCCGAATAGCCGATGGCGCAGGCGATGCGGCCCCAGTTCGGATCGTTGCCGAAGAGCGCGCATTTGGTGAGCGTTGAGTTTGCCACGGCCTTGGCCGCGCGCCGGGCGTCGGCCGCGCTTGCCGCGCCGGAAACGGCGACCTCGACCCGCTTGGTCGCGCCTTCGCCGTCCGCCGCGATCGCCTTGCAGAGCAGGTCGCACACCATGAAGAGCCCGCCGTCGAAAGCCGTCCGGTCCCCGGAGGTTACCGCGCAACCCGACGCGCCGTTTGCAAGTACTATCGCCATGTCGTTCGTCGAGGTATCGCCGTCAACCGAAAGAAGATTGAAGGTGCGGTCGACCGCGCGCCTGATTGCGGCGTGAAGCCGGTCGGGGGCGATTTTCGCATCGGTCGTGATGAAGGCAAGCATGGTCGCCATGTTGGGCTCGATCATGCCCGATCCCTTGGCGCAGCCGCCGATGGTGATTGCGCCGCCCGCAAGCTTCACGCGCACCGCAACCTCTTTTTTGCGCGTATCGGTGGTCAGGATCGCTTCGGCAAACGAGGCGCCGCCATCGGTCGACAGAGCGGGGGCGAGAGAGGCGATGCCTTTCGCGATAGCGTTCATGGGAAGGAAACGGCCGATGACGCCGGTCGAGGCGTGCAGAACCGATTCCGCCGGAATGGCGAAAGCCTTGCCGGTAAGCCGGGCGAGCGTCGCGGTATCGTTTTCACCGCGCCTGCCGGTGCAGGCATTGGCGCAACCGCTTGTCACCGCCACCGCACGGATGCGGTTAGAAGGGAGGAGGTTTTCGCACCAATCAACGCTCGACGCGCGGATGGCGTTGGTGGTGAAGGTCCCGGCCGCGGCGCAATCGAAGTCGCTCGACAGAAGCGCCAGGTCTGCGCCGCCCGAGGCTTTGATGCCCGCCCTGGCGCTCCCCGCGCGAAACCCGGTCGCGGCGGTGACGCCCCCCTCGATCGGGATAATCGGGTTTTCGCGACGTCTGGTTGATTTCGGCAAAGCTGACCCTTTCCGGCTACATTTCGTAGAGCGTTTCATCCCGGCTTGGCGCGGCGCGATTCCGCGCGGCGCGTCCCGGAGAGGCGCTTCCGTCGAACGTGAATAAATCGCCTTCATCAAGATCGCCCATTTCCTGTTCGAGCGATGCGGGATCTTCCCCGGCCTCCATTCGCGCGATCGCGTCCTCCATCTTATCCCCGAGTTTCAGCCCTGCCAGGGCGGAAAACCTGCGCATGAGGGTTGCGGCCTGGCGGGGGTTGTTTTCATCGATGCCCTCGGCCTCGGAGGCCAGGGCCCCTATGGCCTGTTCAACGCGGGACTCATCGATCGGCAGTTCGGGTGTTTCGCCGGTTTCGCCGGCGTCGTCGCTTCCCTTCGACCGGCTCTTCACGGCAAAGCGGGAGATCAGGCGTTTGAGGTCGGGCCGATTACACGTGGGACATGGCGGGGTCTTCTCCGTATTGATCGTGCGGGAATAGAAGGTATAGATGCGGTTGCACTCCCTGCAGAAGAATTCGTACATCGGCATATGCAATAACTCCGTGCTGTTGGATAGGAAAAAATAGCATTGCGCGGGACGGCGGGAGGGGAGGTCGATGAGGTAAGGTTTTCGCGTGCTTTGGGTACTGGCGAAGGCGGCGTTTTCGCGATTTTGTAAGCGAATCGGTACGACTCGCCGCTCCAACAAAAATTGCGCTATTTTTGCGCTGGCGGCGCACAAATATCCATACACGAGCAACTCCCGTCTCTATAATATCCCGCATCTCTTAAGGCTGAATACTAAGCCGGAAAGTTCGCCGTTTTCATTTTTGATAATGATGTGCAAAAATACATATATTCTTTCTCGGAGGCGTTCATTAGGCTGACTACTGTGTCGAGGGAAATGGGGCAAGCGGACGTAAAAATAGGCGTCTGTAAATAATGCATAATCGGTCCGATTTTGAGAAATCATATTACCTATCAGTATCAGGTGGGGGTAATTTGTGCGCTCTAAAGCCAGCGCTGTGTTAGAAAAACAAGGGCCCATCGGTGGCAAGAATATTACCAGTCCCCTAAAGATACGAAGAGCATCAAACCCATCGGATCGTTTTGATGACTATAAGTAGCTATTAGAAGAGCCAGAATTTATATTACGTATCGTATAAAGAAGATAGATGAAGGGAAACAAGGAATGTATTCTTCCATAGATCATAATAAAACACAAGCTGCCATTAAACAGACGGGTGCTCATTATACACCAAGTCTCTTAGGAGATTTTGTTGCCACGAATATTTTGTCAGCATATTCTACAAAACCAAATTTCTTAAGAGTTCTTGATCCAGCGGTAGGCAGTGGTGATTTGTTGGTTTCTTTCGGAAATTCTTCAAAGCAAGAACTCATTTCCGTAGAGTTAAACGGTTTTGATACGAATTTTGGAGCAGTAACTTCCGCTTCTGAAAGACTTAAGAGCCTTTATCCCGAATTGCCCGTTGAGATAAAGCAAAATGATTTTCTTGAATATGCATCAAAACATTTTTGCCAAACAAACATGCTCCCTTTATTTTCAACCGAAACGGTAGAACCTTTCGATGTTGTTATTTCAAATCCCCCATACATTAGGACGCAAGTCCTTGGAGCAGAAAAAGCACAATATCTTTCAAATAAATTTGGATTGTCAGGAAGAATTGATATTTTCCAGCCTTTTATTATGTCTATTTGTCATGTTTTAAAAGAAGGTGGAATAGCTGGCATTATTGTTTCAAATAGATTTCTCACAACAAAATCCGGTTCAGATATTCGTAGCTTTATTTACCATAATTTTGACATATTCCATATCTGGGATTTTGGCGATACACAACTTTTTGAGGCCGCTGTTCTACCTTGTGTGCTTCTTCTCAGGAAGAAATCATCACGATCAAATTATTGTAATCCACTCTTTTCATCGATTTACCATGTATTCACATCACCAGAATTAAATCTTTCCGCAACCTCGTCCAACGTAATAGATGCACTGGATCATAACGGAAATGTTTCAGTTATCGACACAGGCATATTCAATGTTAAACATGGGAAACTTGCCTTTGATGGTTTACCAGAAAATATATGGCGACTTGAAAGAGTGTCAGATACTTGTCATATGAATATTATCGGTAGAGAATCAAGGGGTATTTTTTCTGATTTTGCAAATATCTGTGTTGGAATAAAAACTACAGCCGATAAGGTTTTTATTGATGGCAAATGGGATGATCTACCTGAGTCAAAAAAGCCAGAAGTCCTATATCCACTTATAACTCATCATATTGCTGGCCGCTATTTCGCTCAATGTGCCCCGGTACGGAGAGTTCTTTACACTCACGAATCCATTGGCGGTCGAAGACGTTCAATTGATTTGGACAAATTCCCCAATGCCAAACTTTACCTTGAATCAAACCGAAGTGTACTTGAGAGCCGGAAATATGTCATAGAGGCCGGTAGGAACTGGTATGAAATATGGGTTCCACACCATCCAGAATTATGGTCATTGCCAAAAATTGTTTTTCGAGACATTTCTGAAAAACCGATGTTTTGGTTAGATATGTCAGGCTCAATTGTAAATGGTGATTGTTACTGGCTTACTTTAAAGACAAATACCAATTCAGATATTCTTTATCTTATTCTTGCCGTCGCAAATTCAACCTTCATTGAATTTTTCTATGACACGAATTTCAATAACAAACTCTATTCTGGTCGGAGGCGTTTCATTACTCAGTACGTTGAAAAATTTCCTTTGCCGGATATTGATTCGGATATCTCAAAACAAATTGTTTCTATGACAAAAACATTACTAAGTAAAAACGCTTGTGCGCTGCCAGATTTTGAAGACAAACTTGATTTGCTGGTGTGGGATTCCTTCAAAATATCAAGAAAAGAAATTCTTGGGTAGCGGTATTTGTATTTTTTTGTTTACAATCTTGCCTTTAAATTGTTGAAAAAAATCAAAGAATCTTTCCCCTGTTATCAGATGTACTTTTTCTATTCTTACCATTTTTCCGTCGGTTTTGCCGTAGAAGATGGCATATCTCGTATCACAATGTCGAATAGTTTTATCGCCAATTTCTAAGGATTCTATTTCTTCTTCGCTGTCAGGGTTTACAAGGCCAAGATCAATTGTAGGTGAAGTTTGCAGTTTAACTTCAAGTAACTGATTCGGGATATCAGGGAATTGCCCATTATCTTGGAACGTTTCATAGCCAATTGTTCGTACGGCTAATCTGTGTAACGTAGCCGCCCTATTTCTTTCTTGGTCAAATCCCGCATCTTCTATATCTTTCCCTTCAAGTGCCTTCAGCCGATTATGCAATTCTTTTATTGAAAGTAAGGTTAAATTGCTTGGAACATCTGTTGGTCTTACGCCCGCGAGATTCACGATTGTTTTAACATGTGGCACGAGGTTGGCGCTATCTTTAACACAAAGTAAGTCTTGTTCTGAAAATTTTAACTTGATTTTGGCCTGATATTTCTGCGTAAGTGTTCCTGTTGAATCAAGATTTGCAAGTTCTTCTCCTCGAATAACTTTTACTGTCGCAATCCTGTCTTCTTCATCCACTCTTATCAAGGCGTATCGTCGTGATATATTAATTTCTTCATTCCATATTTGCAAATTATTGGCCTTTTGAGTGTAAGTGTCAAAATCTTGACAAGGAAATCGTGGTTTAGTCTTTTTAAATTTGGATGGGACCGGATAGCCAAGGCTTTCACATACTTTTGATTTTACATATTTTGATCTTGTACGCAAGGGGAGTCCCTTAAGTATTATTCCTTTGAGACCATCTTGAAGCAGCTTTTCTAACACTCTATCTGGAATCCACAATTCCTTTTGCGAACGTCGGATTTTATCGTAAATTGTTTTTCCAGAATTGTAAATTACCGTTTTGTAATCAATGTTTTTTAATATCATTTGCTGGAACCTTTCGAGAAAGAAGCAGGTTGGGTACGGTAATATTCAAAGCCCTTGATAATGAGCATAATGTTCCCAGCGTTACATTTCGCTCACATCGTTCAACTGAACCGATATATGTTCTATGTAAGTTACATTTTGATGCAAGCTCTTCTTGACTAAGACCCTTCATTTTTCGATAGGCTCTAAGATTACCTGCAAGGGTTCTACGCAATTCCAACTCAATCGATGGCATATTACCTCCTATTTTACTAAAATGAGTAATAGCTACTTATAAGTCTACAGACTATGGGTAGCATATGCCTTTTATTAATAATGTACTAAAAATTTTAAAAGGGGCGTTGTAGAAGACTATTGACAGAAAATTGGCATTGTAGAAAGCATTTTTGAAAGAGACGAGGCGCAAGAGAAAAACAGGCGTGCCTCAGCAGTTTGTTGTATTCTCAGTATGCGATTTTATTTGTTCCTCTGATTTTAACCACGAAGCGAACTTTATTCGCAGCCGCTTATTCATATGCGCTGATGTTTACAAACAGTATTACTGATTCCAACGAGCACCGTTCACACCGTCTCAAACTGCAATTTATAAAGCTCATAGTAGAGCCCTTTACGGCCAATGAGTGACGCGTGATCCCCCTCTTCGGCGATGGTTCCCTTATCGATCACGATGATCTTATCCGCATTGCGCACGGTCGAGAGCCGGTGGGCCACCACGATGGAGGTACGGTTGCGGACGAGATTTTCCAGGGCGTCCTGGATCAGGCGCTCGGTTTCGGAGTCGATATTCGAGGTCGCTTCGTCGAGCACGAGGATCGATGGGTCGGCGTAGAGCGCCCGGGCAAAGGCGCAGAGCTGGCGTTCCCCTCCGGAGAGCGTCACCCCGCGCTCCATGACCATCTCACGCCTGCCGTTTTTAAGCCGGCTGAGAAGCGGGCCGATGTGCGTGACGCGCACCGCTTCGTTCCACCGCGCCTCGTCGAAGGGAGCGCCGAGCGTCAGGTTCTCCTCAATGGTGCGGGAGAAGAGAAACATCTCCTGCATGACCACCGCCATCCTGCCGCGCAGCTCTCCGTAGGGAATGGACCTCAGGTCTGCGCCGTCGACCGTGATGCGGCCTTTCTGCCACGGGTAAAGACGCCCGAGCAGATTGATGATGGTGGTCTTGCCCGACCCGGTTTCGCCCACGATGGCGAGCGTGGAACGGGGCGGTACGGAAAACGACACCCCGCGCAGCACCCACTCGCCCGGCGTGTACGCGGCCCAAACGTCCTCAAAGGCGATTTCGCCCCTGAAGCGCGTGGAACCTCGTCGGCCGGAGGAGGAGGGGTCCGACGGTCCATCAATCTCCCGCACCGCGTCCGCCTTGAGCACGGTCAGGATCTTCTCCCCGGCCGCATTGGCGCTCTGCATGACGTCGAATTTTTCCGCCAGGTCGCCGAGCGGCTCGAAGAGATTAGCGATATAGGCGAGGAACATGACGATGATGCCGTAGGAGACCGAGGCGTGGACGATCGCCTGGCTGCCGACGAAGATGACGGCGGCGACCACGGTCCAGCGGAAGAAGTCGATGAGCGGCCGGAAAACCGCGAACACGGTGAGTTGCTTGATATTCGCGTCGTACACGCCGTGGTTGATGGTCGCGAATTTCGCGAACTGCGACGCCTCGCGCCGGAATATCTGAATGATCCGCATGCCGGTGATGTTCTCGTTGAGAAAAGCGTTGAGATGCGCGACCCGGGTGCGTATGAGCCGGTACGCGTTGCGCGACTGGGCCCGGAAAACGATGGTGATGACGGCCAGGAACGGAAACGAGGCCGCGACCGCGAGCGCCAGCTTCATATTGGTTAAAAACATCACTATCACGATGCCGACCATGATGAGGAGGTCCTGGAAGAGCGCGACCGCCACGGTACTGAACATCTCGTTCAGGGTTTCGATGTCGTTCGATACCCGGTTCACGAGCCGCCCCACCGGGTTGCGGTCGAAGTAGGAGAGTTCGAGCGAGAGAATATGCTGGTAAAGCTCGGCGCGAAGGTCGCGCATGGCGAATTGCGACAGCTTCATGAGCTCGATGATCTGCCGATACGACGCGACAAACTGGATGAAAAAGAGCGCTATGACGATGAGGCTGAGCAGGATGACGCGGCGCCAGTCGTCGGCGCGCAGGAGAATCATCTCACGCGCGGTGAATTGCGATACGGCATTATCGGAGAAGAGATACGTTCCGTTGGCGAATCCGCGGATGACCCCGCTCCGCATGCCCGCCGAAAGCTTGGCCTGTATAGCCCGAGGAGGCGCCGCCGCAGGGCGGATGAGCAGGTATTCATTCTTTGACAGTACGCGCTCCTCCTTCAGGCGGGCCGCCTCGTGCGATGAAAAGCGACCCAGGTCGCCGCGGAACAGGAACCTCGTGGAGTCGTCGAGCGTCGCGCCCTTCTTCAGGAGCGCGCGCAGCGGGACGTTGTCCGCCTCGACGCGGCCGGCGGCCGTCGTCGAAACCGCGAAGCCCTTCTTGACAAGATAGCGGTCAACCATGATGCCGGAAAGCCACGGTACGATGAGCCGGGCGGCGGTGATGAAGATGACGAGCGCCACGGCGCGAAAGAGGTGGCGGCGGTAGCGGAGCAGGTAGGAGAAGAGCAGCCGCGCGACATCGATGTTCAGAAGGTTTACCGACGGCGAATCTTCCTCGAAATGGGGGTCGGTCATGCGACGTCCCCCTTCATACGCTGGAGTTCGAAGAGCGTCGCATAGAAGCCGCCGCCCGCCGCGAGCTCGTCGTGGGTTCCGCGCTCCGTGATGCGCCCGTTATCGAGCACGATGATCGTGTCGCACTGCCGTATGGTCGAGATGCGGTGCGCGATCATGAGCGTGGTTTTACGCCGGATGATCGGGCGGATGTTCGCGAGGATCTCCGCCTCGGTCGCGGTGTCGACGGCCGAAAGCGCATCGTCAAGGATGAGGATACTGGCCGCCTGGGCCAGGAGCGCCCGCGCGATGGCGAGCCGTTGTTTCTGACCGCCCGAGAGCATGACCCCGCGTTCGCCGATCCTGGTTTCATAGCCTTCCGTGAAATTTGCGATGTCCCGGTGCACCGCGGCAAGCCGCGCCGCCTCCTCGATCGCCTCCCGCCGTAAAGGCGCCTCATCGAGGCCGAAGGCGATATTGGCCGCGATGGTATCCGAGAAAAGAAAGGAGTCCTGCGGCACATAGGCAATCGTCTGACGCAGCGTATCGAGCGGCAACTCGTTGATGTCGCGGCCGTCCACGAACACGCATCCCTTTTCAAGCGGGTAAAGGTGGAAGAGGAGCGAGGCCAGCGTGGTCTTGCCCGAGCCGGGTTTTCCGATGATGCCCAGCGACGACCCTTCCGGGATGTCGAGCGTGATGTCGCGCAGCGCGGCCGCCTTTTTTTCCGCATAATGGAAGGTGAGGAGGCGAAACTCGATGCGGCCGGTTACCATCGGTTTCCCCTCGTCCGGGTTCTTCGCCGTGACCTCGGGTTGTGTTTCGAAAATCTCGAGCACCCGTTTCGTGGAGGCGATGCCGCGCTGGATCAGGTTGAAGACCCATCCCGTCGCGATCATGGGCCACACGAGCAGGTTGATATAGAAAGTGAAGGAAACAAATTGACCGATGCTCAGCTTCTCGGCGAGGACCAGCCTGCCGCCGAAGAGGAGAAGAAGCGAGAACGAGAGCGAGGCGAGGAAGGTGATGGTGGGGAAGATGAGCCCCCAGATACGGGTGAGCGTAAGGTTGTGGTCGACATACTCGTCGCATGCGGCGCGAAACCGGGTCCGTTCGCTCGCCTCACGGGCGAATCCCTTGATAACGCGGATGCCGGAAAATGACTCCTGCGTATGGGTCGAGATGTTGGAAAACGACTCCTGCACGAGCGTGTAGCGCGACTCGATGAGCCGGCCGGTTCGTATAAGCACGAAGATGATGAGCGGCAGGGGAAGGGCGGTGAACAGGGTGAGCCGCGGGCTGATCGCGATCATGAACGCCAGCGACATGACGCTCATGAAGACCGCGTCGAAAAGCCCGATAAGCGCCATGCTGGTCGCCATGCGGATAGCGCCGAGGTCATTGACAAAGAGCGCCATGAGATCGCCCGTTTTCGTGCGGTTGTAAAACGTGGCGGAGAGCCGCTCGATGTGGCTGAAAAGGTCGTTACGCATCCGCTCCTCAATCAGCCGTGACGGTTTTACGATAAAAAACCGCCAGAAGAAACGGAAAATCGCCATGCCGCCTGCCATAAGGAAAATGAGGGCGCTGCTCTTCAGAATGAATGCGCCGTCATACCGTGCGTTGCTGAGACGGTCGAGCATGCGCTGGATGATACGCGGGATGATAAGCTGCAGGAGATCAACGCCGATGAGCACCGCGAGGCCGCAGGCAAGGGCGGCGGCGTGTCGGCGCAAATGGACGACGAGATAGCGGATCGCGCGGCGCGTTGAAATGGGGAAGTCGGCCATGAGGAGGAATAAAAATACACAATAGAGCGATCGGGGAATCTCACTCCCGCCGGCGACAACGCGGATCAGAACGGGGAATCGAACTCCTTCAGAAACGGCAACGCGCTGTCCTTGGCCGAGAGCAGGGGCTTCGAGACCG
>Ga0187871_10000552_pt1 | contig 35738 bp, 45 predicted proteins | sample June2016WEW_16_1_FD_132988 | JGI IMG/M metagenome (GOLD analysis project Ga0187871, IMG submission 132988) | Peatland microbial communities from SPRUCE experiment site at the Marcell Experimental Forest, Minnesota, USA - June2016WEW_16_10 | ecosystem: Environmental > Terrestrial > Soil >...
GTCCCGGATGGAGACTCAGGGTGGCCCGACTGGCTCCCACGTCGCTGCGTCTAGCATTGGCCCTGACCCGTAGGTTTCATCGGTCCCGCAGTTGGGGATGCGAGAAGGGCGTCAGTGCGGGAGCGGAGGCCGAGTCCTTTTCTCGTCACAACGTTCCGAGCGCCTGTGCGACCCCCCACGAGTCCCCCGCTCCGACTCGTGTTGTTCGACATGGACGACACGATCTTTGACCACATGCTCACCTGCCGCGCTGCGATCGAGCGAGTCCGCGCGGAGGAGCCCCAACTTATGGCGCTTCCAACGGACCGCCTGTGGAAGGAGTACCTGGTCCTTCTCGACACAATGTACCCGAAGCTCTCGGCCGCCCACGAGGAGTATGGGCGGTTTCGAGCCGAGCGCTTCCGGCGATTGGCGCAACTCAGTGGATGGGAGATCGATCTCCCCTACGCGACCGAGATCTCCCTGCGCTATCGAGCTCACTATCAGAAGTTGCGGCGCCCTGTACCGGGGGCTCCGGAGTTCGTACGACGAATGGCCCGACGAACTCGGGTGGGCATTGTGACGAACAACGAATACAGTGAGCAGGAGGAGAAGCTTCGTTTCCTCGGACTTGACGGTGTGATCGACCCCTTGGTCGTGTCCGCGAAGGAACAGGTGGCCAAACCGGACCCTCGCATCTACGGGATCGCCCTCGCCCGCGCCGGCGTCGAGGCGACGGAGACCGTGATGATCGGAGACTCTTGGAAGAATGACGTGCTGGGTGCGCGAAGTGCCGGTATTCGGCCCGTCTGGTTCAACCGGTTTGCGCTGGCCCGACCGAGTCGGCACCGGGCCGAAGAGATCCGGTCCTTCCGCCCGTCCGCTCCGGTCGAAGCCATCCTGCGGGGCCGAAACTCGAGGGCTCGCGGAATGCACGACTAGCGCGGGACCCGCGTGGGCATCGTCCGCATTATATCGGCAACCCCGTTCGGCGTCCGATGCCCGGGAGCCCGGAACCGTGGACGCCCGCCGCGCGCCGGGTGCTCCCGGCCATGCGGGCCTGGCGGATGGCGTTCCACCAGGAACCGGAACTCTCCCTGCACGAGGAGCGCACCCGAGAGAAAGTGGTCGGGGCGCTCAAGGAACTCAACATCCCCTACCGAACGTTCGACGATGTCGCGGGCGTGGTCGGACTCATCGGGGCCGACCGACCGGGCCCGGTGGTCGCCCTCCGTGCCGACATGGATGGGCTCCCGATCACCGAACGCACCGGCTTACCCTTCGAATCCAAGTTCCCGGGCCGAATGCACGCGTGCGGCCATGATGTCCACATGGCCTGCCTCCTGGGGGCGGCCGCGATCATGTCGCGCGCTCCCCGTCCCCTCGCCGGGCCGGTGAAGCTCATTTTCCAACCCGCGGAGGAGGAAGGGGGTCGGGGCGGAGCGCTCCCGCTCATCGAACGTGGGTGCCTCGAGGACCCGAAGGTCGAATTTGTCGTCGGCCAGCACGTTGAACCGGGGGTGCCGCTCGGGAGCGTAGGTTGGAAGGTCGGCCCGTTCATGGCCGCGGCCGACCACTTCCGCCTCGTCGTGCGGGGGCACGGTGGACATGCATCAACCCCCCACCAGGGACCGGACGCGATCGTCGTGGCGAGCGAGATCGTGGTCGGACTCCAGACGCTGGTCAGTCGGATCCGCGACCCCCTCGACCCGGTCGTAGTCAGCGTCGGGTCGGTCCACGGCGGGACGCGCAACAACATCCTGCCGGACGAGGTCGTGCTCGAAGGCACCGTCCGCACCCTCAACCCTACGACCCGCTCTACGATGGAGTCGGCCCTGCGGCGCCGGGTCCGGGCGATCGCGGCGAGCGTCGGCGCCCGTGTGCGCATCGAGTACATTCACGGGTACCCGTCGGTCTTCAACGACCCCGAGACGACGCGGACCGTGGCGACGGCGATCGGCCGGGAGTTCGGGAAGGATCACGCGGTCGAGATCGAACACCCGATCATGGGCGCGGAGGACTTCTCGCAATACCTCCTCCGGGCGCCGGGCACATTCCTCAGTCTCGGGGTCGGGGTCCCGGGGCCGCGCGCGAGCCTGCACTCCGCCACCTTCGCGCCTGACGAGCGCGCGCTCGTCATCGGCGCCGCCACGTTGGCCGCAGCGGCGGAAGGGTTGCAGGGTGGTGGCGCGTGAGCCTGGACGAACGTCGCTCCGACTTCCCCGCGCTCCGCGATCGTCCCGACGGGAGGAGCCCGGTCTACCTCGACTCCGCCTGCATGTCGCTCGTCCCCCAGTCGGTGCTGGACGCGATGGGAGAGTATTACCGGGATTTCCCCGGATGCGGCGGCAGGAGCCTTCACCGGTTCGCGGAAGAAGTCGGGCGGCGCTACGAGGCCACTCGAGAGGGATTTGCCCGCCGGCTGGGACGGAGCGACGCGTCGAACATCGTATTCCTGCGCAACTCGACCGAGGCGATCAACCTCGTCGCCCAGGGACTCGACTGGAGGCGCGGAGAGCGGGTCCTCATCTCGGATCGCGAGCACAACTCCAACCTCGTCGTATGGCAGCGGCTCGCGAAGGAGCGCGGGGTCCGAATCGAGATACTCCCCTTGTCCGACCTCGGCGAGTTCGACGGCGAGGAGTTCGAGCGCCGCCTTGCCGACGGGATCCGGCTCGTCAGCCTATTCCAAACCTCGAACCTCGACGGCCAGTCCCTGCCGGTCCGGGAGATCACAGAGCGGGCGCACGACCGCGGGGCCCTCGTCCTGTTCGATGGGTGCCAGGCGGCGCCGCACGAACCGATGGAGCTCGACCGACTCGGGATCGATTTCTACGCCGTCTCGGGCCACAAGATGCTCGGCCCGACCGGAACGGGAGTACTCGCCGCCGCCCCGGGACCGCTCGCCACGCTCCGCCCCCTCCTGCTGGGGGGCGAGACGGTGGAGTGGAGCACCTTGACCGACCACGAGCTGCGGCCCCCGCCCTACCGGTTCGAGGCGGGGCTCCAGAACTACGCCGGGATTATCGGCGCCGGTGCGGCGCTCGAGTACCTCGCCCGGCTCGACCCCGCCGAGATGCGGGCGAAGGAGGTCGCGCTGAACCGCCGCTTCACCGAGGCGATGGCGGGAGAGCCCCGCGTCCACATCCTCGGCCCGAAGGCCCCCGAACAACGGCCCAGCATCGTCGCGTTCGCCCTGGATGGGGTCGACCCGCACGATGCCGCCCTCTTCCTGGACGAGGGCCACCATGTGATGGTCCGGTCCGGGCGGCACTGCGTCCACTCGTGGTACGCCGAGCGGAACCTGAAGGGGAACGTCCGGGCCTCGTTCTATCTCTACAGCCGACCCTCGGACGTCGACGCGCTGATCACCGGGGTCCGGGAGCTGCTCGCGCGGATCCCGTTCAGCGGTACATCGGCTGCGACGACGGCGTAGTCCCCTCGGTCCGGGTCCGGTCGGCGGCGTGCCGCTGGATGGACAGCAACTGCTGCTCGATCCGCTCCGCCTCGGCGTAGAGCGGGACGGGGTCGAGCGGGGTGTGCAGCAGGATGCGGTTGATCGTCTCGAGCACCTTGGCGGCGGCCCGCGCGTCCGGATAGTCCGGCTGCGCCTCGGCCAGGAACGTCAGCACGTCGAACCCCCGGCGGCGGCCCTCGTTGAGGAGGACGCCGGCGATCCCGGTGATGACCCCTTCGGCGAACGGGATGGTGTTGGGCTCGATGTACAGCTCGCGGGCCTTCCGGGTGCTGGCGACCCCGTAGACCTTTACGTCGTTGAGGCGGGCGCCCTTGCCTTTCGCGCGGGGGTCGGCCTCGACGACCAGCCCCTCGGGAGAGACGAGGAGCGAGCAGCGCTGCTCCTGCACCCAGTCCATGATCGCGTTGGCGAGGGGGTGGATGATCGCGGGCGAGGGGTGGAACTCGGAAACGAAGGCGACCAGCTTGTCGGCGCCGCGTCCGGCACGGTCGGTCGGGGGCTTCCCCGCGTAGATCCGCACGGGGTGCTGTGGGTTCCCGTCCCGGACGAGAGAGACCGTCGGGAAGGCGGGGGACTCGACGATCCCGATCTGCTCCATCTCGAGCGTGTCGATGAGGTAGTTTGCGACGATCGAACTGACCAACCCTACGGACGGGAATCCATCGATGACCAGCGCGCCTTCGACATCGACCCGCTTGATCTCGTAGATACGGACCTCGTCCGGGGCCATCCGCATGCTTAGAGGGACCTCTCGACGATGTGGCCGATCTCTTTCGACAGGAGGTTCACGATGTCCTCCATCAGGGCCCGCCGGACCTCCGGCGGGAGCGACGCGAGGCCCAGGCGGGCCGTCGCCGCACCGACTCGGACGAGGGCGGCGTACTCCGTGGCGCGCGCCTCGAGCAGCTGGCGGACCGAGTCCTTGAGGTCCTTCTCGAGCTTCGGGTCCTCGCGGAGGACCTTCTCGAGATGCTTGCGGATCTCCTCCTTGACGATGTCGCGGGTCGCTTCGCGGACGAGCTCCTCGGGCCGGAGGAGGTCTCCGGCGCTCTTCATGAGCATGCCGAGAGGGTCGCCGGCCGTACCGTCGCTCATCGGCCGTCGATGCCGGGTCAGGGGCATAAGCGTTAGGGGGTAGAGGACGTGTCCACGGCCTCCCGGCGCAGCGCCCGTTGCGGCCGATGAATCCAGTGCGGGCCCACCTTCGAATGCCAACCCTCTCATTCGACGAGAGGTGATTTTGATCGGCCATTCCATCGGTCCCGATGCGGGATCGGTCGGCTCCCCTCGGCGGGGCCCGGCCCCCAAGGCAAGTTTTTATCCCGCACCGGGCGTCCGCACCCGCGGTGGGCCGGTAGATCAGCGGAAGATCGCTACCTTGGCAAGGTAGAGGTCGCGAGTTCAAAGGGCCGGGGGCGCGACACTTCCGGCCGGAAATTCTCGCCCGGTCCACTCTCCTTGAATGGGCCCGGGACATCGGCAAGTGTCGAGACCGGGCACCGACACGAACCGAGCCGCTTTATACCGCGCAAATCCTCGACCCGTCCCGTGGAAGGGGAGATCCGAGAGAAGATCGCCGGGGAGGTCGTCCTTTCCCCGCACCCCGGACGTACGCTCCGCAAGTGGCGGGAGGATTTCGGGGTCTCCCAGCGCGATCTCGCCAAGCAGTTGACGACGGTCCCGTCGGTGATCTCGGACTACGAATCCGAGCGCCGGGCGAGCCCGGGGGCGGCGTTCATCCGACGGTACGTGGACGGCCTGCTCGCGATCGACACCCAGACCGGTAGTCGAGTGGGCCAGCGGCTCGGGGTGCGCTCGCACTCCGACGGGATCCTCGGGCTGCGCGAGTTCGCGGTCGCCATCCCGCTCAGAGCCCTCGCGGACCGGCTGGAGGCGCGGGCCGCGAGCCGGGTCGACCTCCACCGCGACATCCACGGGTTCACCGTACTGGACGCCCCCCGGGCGATCCTTTCGATCGACGCGTCACGCTTCGTGGAGGTGTACGGCTGGACCACCCAGCGCGCACTCATCTTCGCCAACGTCAAGTACGGTCGCTCGCCGATGGTAGCCATCCGCGCCCATCCGCTCAAGCCCGCGGCGGTCGTCTTCGCGAACCCCGGGCGGGTCGACGCGCTCGCCGTCCGCCTCTCCGAGGTGGAGAACATCCCGCTCCTCACGACCTCGCTCGCCGCTCCCGCCGTTCTCGAACGGCTCGAGGAGCTCTAGGGAGGTCGGGGAAGGACACATGGACGCAGGGATCGTAAGTTACGGGGCGTACGTGCCGAGATACCGGATCACGCCGACCGAGATCGGACGGGTCTGGGGTACGGACGGCGAAGGCATGGGGGTCGGGTTGAACGTCATCCGGAAGAGCGTGCCCGCCCCGGACGAGGACACGATCACGATCTCGACCGAGGCGCTCCGGGTCGCGCTCATCCGCGGCGGCATCGACCCCCAGCAGATCGGCGCCCTCTACGTCGGTTCGGAATCGCACCCGTACGCGGTGAAGCCGACGGCGACGGTCGTCTCCCAGGCGGTCGGCGCGACCCCGAACCTCACGGCCGCCGACTTCGAGTTCGCGTGCAAGGCCGGGACGGCCGCGATCCAGACCTGCCTGGGGATGGTCGGAGCACAGATGATCCGCTACGGGGTCGCGATCGGGACCGACACCTCCCAAGGGGCTCCCGGCGACGCCCTCGAGTACTCGGCGAGCGCGGGGGGTGCCGCGTTCGTCATCGGGCGCGAGAACGTTATCGCCCGCGTCCACCGGACGCTTTCCTACACGACCGACACCCCCGACTTCTGGCGCCGGGAGGGCCAGCGCTACCCGAGCCACGGTGGCCGATTCACGGGCGAGCCCGCCTACTTCCGGCACGTCACCGAATGTGCCAACCGCATGTTCGAGGCGGTCGGTTCCGCGCCCAAAGACTACCAGCACGTGGTCTTCCACCAACCCAACGGCAAATTCCCCCAGCGCGTGGGCAAGCAGCTCGGGTTCACGGAGGCCCAGATGCGGTACGGCCTCGTGACCCCCTACATCGGAAACACCTACTCCGGGGCGGCGCTCATCGGTCTCGCGAACGTCCTCGATCACGCCCAACCCGGCGAGAGGATCCTCATGGTCGGCTACGGCTCGGGCGCCGGGTCGGACGCCTTCGACCTCGAGACGACCGACGCGCTCGGTACGTTCGACCATTCCTACGGGCGCCCGATCCAGGAGTACCTGGACGGGGGCGTCGAGATCCCCTACGCCGTCTACGCCAAGTTCCGCGGCAAGATCCACATGGGGGGGGAGTAGCGATGCGGGAGGTCGCCGTCCTGGGCGTGGGGCAGACGAAGTTCGGCGAGCTCTGGGACCGCTCGTTCCGCGAGATCGGGATCGAAGCCGGCCTGCAGGCGCTGGTCGACGCGAAACTCGGGAGCGGGGACCTGGGCGGGCTGTTCCTTGGCAACATGGCCTCGGGAACGCTCCTCGACCAGGAGCACATCGCCCCGCTCATCCTCGACTACGCCGGCCTCGCGGGACGCCACCTGCCGGCCGTCCGGGTCGAGGGCGGAGGCGCCTCGGGATCGCTCGCCCTCCATCAGGGGTTCCTCGCCGTCGCGAGCGGGCTCTACGATTTCGTGGTCGTCGGCGGGGCCGAGAAGATGACGGACGTCCTGGATACGACCGCGAACGAGATCATCAGCTCTACCGCCGACCACGAGTGGGAGGTCGTCTTCGGGGCGACCCTGCCCGCGCTGTGGGGGCTCATCGCGCGCCGCCACATGCACGACTTCGGGACGACCCGGGAGCAGCTCGCCCGCGTCGCGGTCCAGATGCACGAGAACGGGTCGAAGAACCCGCGGGCCCACTACCGGAACAAGCTCACGCTCGAGCAGGTCCTCGGGGCCGGAGAAGTCGCGGAGCCGCTCGGGATGCTCGACTGCGCCCCACTCTCGGACGGCGCCGCCGCGGTCGTCCTAGGCCCGCTCGATGTCGCCCGAAAATACACCGACACCCCGGTCCGCATCGCGGCCAGCGAGGTCGCGTGCGACACGATGGCGGTGCAGCACCGCGCGTCGGTGACGACCCTCGAGTCGACGGTCGTCGCCGCGCAGCGCGCCTTCCGGCGGGCGAAGCGCGCCCCGGCGGACGTCCGGGTCGCCGAGGTGCACGACGCCTACACCATCAGCGCCCTGATCGCATTGGAGGACCTCGGCTTCGCCGAAAAAGGCCGGGCGGGCCCCGAGTTCGCGAGCGGAAGGTTCGCCCCCGGTGGATCGCTGGTCGTCAACCCGTCCGGCGGGCTGAAGGCCCAGGGCCGCCCGTTCGGCGCGGTAGGGGTCGCCCAGGTCGTCGAGCTGGTCCGCCAGCTGCGGGGCGAAGCCAAGGAACGGCAGGTGAACGGCGCGACGCTCGCGCTCGCCCACGACGTGGGCGGGACCGGGGCGACCAGCGCGGTGCATCTCCTGGAGAGGACCAACTAGAGGGGAACCATGTCGATCGCACGTTTCTGGCGCGAGACGCCCCGACGCTACAACCTCGGCGGCTCCAAGTGCACGATCTGCTCGACGGTCTACTTCCCGCCCCGGGCGGTCTGCCCGACCTGCCCCCAGCACCGGACGACGCTGGAGAAGATGGTCCCGTTCCAGCTCACCGGCGACGGGGAGGTCTACTCCTACACGGTCGTCCACGACGCGGCCGAGGGGTTCGAGATGCAGGTGCCCTACGTCATGGCGCTGGTCAAGACGGTCGAGGGACCGATCCTGACGGGCCAGGTCGTGGACGTCGAGCCCGGCCAGGTCCAGATCGGCCTCAAGGTCCGCGCCACCTTCCGGAAGCTCCGCGAGGAGGGCAAGGCCGGCGTCATCCACTACGGGTACAAGTTCACCCCCGCCCTCGAGACGGACGTGCGTCCGCCCGCGCGCGGGCCGACCGTCCCCGTCGAAACCTCCGTCCCGTCGTCCACCGACCGGGCCTCCGCGTGAGCGCGCCGTTCCGCCGGGACGGCACCGCCCGCCCGCCGATCGAGGAGGGTCCGAAGGACGAGGAGTTCGCCCGGACGTACGCCGCTGGGTACGAGGAGGGGGTGCGCAGCGCGCTCCGCGAGATCCTGGGCCATACCTCCCGCGGGCACACCGCGGCCGAGCTGCGGATGCTGGTCGAGAGCCGGCTCGCCCGCCTCTCCGAGGAGGTCGAACTGAAGCGCCGCAGCATGCTCGCCCCGCCCCGGCAACCCGCGTGGGCCTCCCTGCTCCGGCCACCGGCGGGCGCTCGCCCCTGGGTCGCCCCGGTCGGGTCGTCCCCGCCCCCGGGTCCCCACCTCGCCGCGGGCGGCAGCCTCCTCATCCGGGAGGAACGGCCGCATCGAGCCTTGGAGATCCTCCGCGACACCGCGACGCGGTTTCCTCGGGTCGTCCTCCTCTCGCTGCATCCTCCCGAACTCCCCGGGGTCCCCGCCGGTCAGGTGATCGTGATCCCGATCGCCGCGGGGAGTGACGCTCCGGGGGCCCCCGGACCTGGCCCGGGCGAGATCGGGGGACGACTCCGGGAGCCGACCGAGTCTCCCGGCGGGGCGCTCGTCTACCTCGACGCATTCGAGTACCTCGCGACCGAGCACTCGCTCGAGCCGATGCTCCGCTTCGTCCAATGGATGGGCACCCAAGCGGGCGCGACCGGGTCCGCCCTCCTCGCCTCCGTCGACCTCCGCTCGCTCGACCTGAAGGACCAGAGCCGCCTCGAGCGGGCGTTCCAGACCCTCGGGTAGCGGGGCCCAAGCCGCCACGACTCCGGTGCGCGAGCACCGATAGACATAGGAACCCGGAGCGCCACCCACGCACGGAGGCCCCATCCCGTGCAGGTCGCCTTCTTCACCGATTCCTACCCGCCGATGCGGGACGGCGTCGCGGAGATCACGGGGGGCCTGGCGCGTACTCTCGTCCGGCTCGGGATCAGTGTACGAGTGTTCGCACCGCAAACCGCCAACGACGCCCCGTCGGTGGAAACCGAGGAGGACGGCGTCCTCGTGCGCCGCATCCGCTCGGTCGCCGTGCCGTTGTACGGGCAGTACCGATGGCCGGTGTTCCCCTTCGGACTCGTCCGGGAGGCGCGGGGCGTCTCCGAGTCGGATGTCGTCCACGTCCACTCCCCCGGCGGGGTCGGGAGCGCGGGGTTCCTCGCCTCCCGCCGCTTCGACCGGCCCCTGGTCGGCACCTTCCACACCAACATTCGGGAGATGGAGGTCTCCGTTCCCCGCAAGCTCCTCGTCCCGCAGTTCTTCCGGGTCGCGTGGTGGTGGAACCTCGGCCTCTACTGGCGGTGCGACGTCGCGACCGCACCGTCCGCCGCGGCGCGGACCGCACTCATGGGCGGGGCCCGAAAGCCGTTCCGCCGTCCCGTCGAGGTGGTTCCGAACGGGGTCGACGTGGGCCGGTTCGGTCCCGGCATGGCCGTCCCGGACTGGCGGACCCGATGCGGGTTCCCGCCGCAGCCGCTCGTGACCTACCTCGGCCGCTTGACCGTCGATAAGGGCGTTCACCGGTTCCTGGATGCGGTCGCGGACGCCTCCGCCCACGCCGACCTCGTCGCGATCGTGGGCGGTGCGGGCCCGGAGGAACGGGCGGTGCGCACCCGCATCACCGAGGACGCCCGTCTGCGCGGCCGGGTGCGGTACATCGGCCCCGTCGCGGAGGAGGAGAAACCGGCCCTCCTGAGCCAGACCGACATCTTCGTCCTCCCGTCCACGAGCGATACGTCGAGCGTGGCGCTGCTGGAGGCGATGGCCTGTGGGACCACGGTCGTGGCCCCGGCGACGGGCGGGGCGGCCGAGCTCGTCGAAGACGGCGAGACCGGTCGACGGGTCCCCGTGCTGGCGCCCGGAGCCCTCTCGACCCTCCTCGTGGAACTCGTGGAGGACCCCGCCGAGCGCGCGGCGCTCGGCCGCCGGGCCCGCGAGGAAGTGTCGCGGAACGCGTCGCTCGAATCGATGGCCCGCCGGTTTATCTCTCTGTACGAACATGTAATCGATTCCCGGAGGTCCGATGGCGGTCGTTCCACTGCCTGAACTCGACAAGCTGGCCCACGACCTCGCGCGCGAACGCCACGGGTCGTACTCCGAACGAGCCCTCGGCCGCGCGTACGAGGAGTACCTCGCGCGGCGACGGACCCCCCTCGGTCCGTTCCGTCTCGGGGCCGACGGCCGCGAGTTCAGCACCTTCTACGACCTCGTCGCCGACCCGACGGCCGGCGCCGAGTCGATGGAGCTCCGCCTCGACCCGGTCCCGCCCCCCGGGGCCGCGTGGGAGTTCCTCCGTCCGTTCTCGCGGATCCGCTTTGCCGCCGACGGGAGCGCGGACGTCTTTCCGATCGGCGAGGGCGACCCGACCCGGGTGATCGCCCGGTTCCTCCTGCGGGAACACTACCTGCCGCGGACCCAGGCCGAAGAGGACCGAGCGGCCGGCGGCGGACCGAGGGTCGCGCTCCCGACCACCCTCCGTTCCTGGCAGGAGGGGGTGGCCGCCTGCCGGACCCGGGGGCTACTCCCGTTCTCGGTGGCGATCCTGCTGTATTTCCCCGATGAGCGGATCTCCTACGAGCTCGACCTCGTACGGTCGCTGCTCCTGTCCGACCTCCGGGCGGGCCGTCTCGCGGCTCCTCGGCGGGTCCCTCGGTCCTCGCGGCTGAGCTGGCGGGTGGACCGGGCGGTGGGACGTGGCGATATCCCCCTGCTCGCCGCCCGGGCCCTCACGGTCCTGGTCGAATCCCAGGGGCTGACCGCGGTCGAGATGACGCATGTCTTCGGCGGGGTCCGGGAAACGGTAGATTCCGCACTGCAGGGACTCGCCACGCGCGGGTTCGCGAGCTTCGATCGGCGGACGGGGACCTACCGTGCCCGACTCGACGCCTTCGCTCCCCCGCCTCTCGCCCCTGATGGTTCACCGACCGCCCCGTCCGGCGGGAGCAATCCCGCGCTGCGGACCAGCGTTCAGGAGCTGATCGCCGCCGCCGATGCCCGCGCCTCCTGTCCTCTCTGCGGGGACCCGCTACCGCCCGGCACGCGCGGGATCCTGTGCCCCCGCTGCGCGGCCGAAGTGAACGCGGGGTAGGGAGCGGGCCTGTCGGGAGTCTCCGCCCTCGGCGGGGTTCGCCGAAGGCCTTTGAACCCGAGTTCTCTGGCTTAGAAGGCCAGTGCTTGGTCCGGGCTAAGCTACAGGCCCGAGGTCGGACCGGCGCCCCGCCCCATAATCCTTCGGTCCCACGGCTGGCCCTTCCCCCCGGACGCCGACGCGACCAAGTGGGCGATCCGGAGCGCCTCGGGGACATGCCCCCGAACGATCGTCCGGTTCAGGAGACGGACGGCGTCGGACCGACGGCATCCGATTGCGGTCAGGAGGAGGGGTGGCCCGGGCGGCGGCACGGAGAACAATCGGTGCCGGCGGAGCAGGGCCCACCGACGGTGGGCGTCGCGCGGGAACCACTTCCGGAGAGCGGCGTGGATCGCGGGGAAATCCGGGCGTTCGCGCGTGACCGCCACGACCGGAACGTCCAGCGCGCGCCCCAGCCGGTCGAGGTCGAGCACGTTGAACCCGCCGACCACCACCCCGTCCAGAAGCACGGCGTGCAGGCCCTCGAGACCGCCGGTCGCCCGGACGAGCCGGATCACCTCGGTCGTCGCGTCGCGCCCGTCGACCCGCACTCGGCCGGTCCGGACGGATTCGACGCGGTCGGGCGCCGCCACCGCAACGGCCGCTACGGGGGCCCAGCGGTCGGTCCGGCGGAACGCGCCGTCGTCCACCCCGACGACCCGGACGTGCAACTTGGAGAATCTCGGACGCAACGCTAAGACCCCGGAGGGGGTCGGCCGGAGCGGATGGCGCTGCCGATCATCAGCGTTCGATGCCCGGCCTGCGGGGGCCCGGTATCGGTCGTTCCGGCGCCGTCGCCCCCGACGCAATGGTATCCTTGCCCTCATTGCCACGCCCCGGTGCCGGTCGTCTTGCCGCGCGACCCCCCGCCGCTCTACAGCTGGGAGGTCATGCCCGGCCTTTACCCCTACCTTCCTACGCCCCGGGTCCCCCGATGGAGGGCGAGTCGGGCGGCCGCCGGTGCCCTCGTGAACGTCGCGGTGATCGCGGCGGTCCTCGCGGCGATCCTGGGGTACTATGCGATCGCCGCGACCGCGCCATCCAGTTACGCGGTCTCCGGGTCCGTCGAACTCCAGCCGAACTCCTCCAGCGCTCCCTACCCGGCGGTCGGGGCCGTGATCGTCGCGACCGATGAAGCCGGTCATGACCACAACACGACGACCGATCTCGGAGGGAATTTCGAGCTGGGGGGGTTACCGACCGGAGGAATCTCCGTGAATGTCAGCTTCCCCGGATTCGCGCCGCTGACGGTCGACATCTTCCTCTCGACCGTGTACTCCGCCGGCGCGGGAGCGATCGACGTCGTCCTCGATCCGGGGAGCGTCTCGAACGGCACCCTCGGCTCGCTCACGCCGTTCGTGAATCTCGAGACGTTCGTCGCGGCGATGGGCGGGGCGGTCGTTCTTCTCGGGCTCGTCGCCATCATCGCGGGGGCCGCCGCGATCCTCACCCTCCGCTCGGACCGCCCCGCGCTCGGCGTGGTCGGGGGCGGAGCCGGTCTGGTCGCCCCGCTCGCCCTGGTCTTCCTGGACGTCGGAGACCCGTTCCCGATCCTGCTCGCCGCGAGCGCGATCCTCGCCGCGATCGGCGGGTTCGCCCTCGCGATCCGGGCCATCGAGATGGGAATGGTCGGGGCGGCTCCGGACTGACCTCACCCCCAACCGACAGGTTTAGCCGAGGCGGGTCCTGCCGGACCGGACCATGGAGCTCCGGGTCGGTTGCTCGTCCTGGACCTCGGACGCCTGGACGGGTCGGGTCTACCCCAAGAACCTGCCGGACGGCGACCGACTCTCGGTCTACGCGAAGTTGTTCGACACGGTCGAGGTCGACTCGACCTACTATCGCAGCCCCCCGGAAGGGATGGTGCTCGGGTGGCGGCGAAAGACGCCGCCCGGATTCCTGTTCACCCTCAAGTTCCCGCGCGACCTCCTGGACCCGAAGCGGCCGGTCGACCGGGAGAAGGTCGCGGCGTTCGTCGCCGTCGCCCGCCGGCTGAACGAGAAGCTCGGGGCGATCCTGCTCCAGTTCCCCCCGTGGGTCCGTCCCGGACGGGCCGAGGAGTTCCTCTCGAGCGTCCTCGACGCGCTCGACCCGGGACCGCGGTATGCGGTGGAATTGCGGGACGCGGGATGGTTCCAGGGCGAGACCCGGGAGCGGCTGGTCAAGGGCCTGACCGACCGGCGGGTGGCGCTCGCCTGGTCGTACCTCACCTACGTCGAAGTTCCCCCCGAACGGAGCGCCGATTTCGTCTACCTGCGGTTCATCGGGGACCACGACACGATCCCCGCCGACACCCACGGTGAGATCCGGGTGGACCGCTCCTCGGTGACGGCGCTCTGGGCGAGCCGGCTCCGGGACATCCACGACACGGCGCAGATGGCGTTCGTCCTGTTCAACAACCACTACGCCGGGTTCGCCCCGGCCTCGGTGAATGAGTTCCGGGCCGAGATGGGGCTTCCTCCGATCGACCCCGGCCGCTATGCCCGAGGGGCCCGTCGGCTCGACGCGGACGACGTGCCGGGCTAGCGCTGTCCCCGGGGGCCCGTGGCCGTCGCGGGGTGCGCTGCCGGGAGCGGGCGCCGGGATCGGAACCCGCCGGTAAGAGTGTGGTAATGGCCAACCTCCGGCTCCCCCCGAAGCCAGCAGAGGAAGACCACCTCGCCGCCGACATACCCGTAGAAGTCGACCAGCCCGGAGTCGACGTCCCGCAGCTCGATCGCCTCCCGGTGAAGGGAGCCGACCGCCTCTTCCAGGCGCTGGGTGAGGTTCCCCCATTCCGAGTCGAGCTGGTTCTTCCGCTCGTGGTCCGCGTGATCCGGGGCGTCGACCTCCTTGCCCCAGAACTCCTGGAGCCGGCGGAGCTCCGTGTGGACCTCGCCCAACCGGACCGTCCAGGCCCGGAGGCGCGGCAAGAGCTCCTCGAGCTCGGGGACGCGCGCGTTCGCTTCCTCGACAGTCCAGAGCCGCGGTGGGTTCACCTCGGAGGTGTCGGACGGGATGTCGGCGTGCGCCATTGTCTAGGGAAGAGCCCGGTAGAGTATTTACCCACGTGATGAGGGCACGGTAACCGGGCCGAGGGGTCGCGCCGTCGACCCGGGACCGTTCCGTCGTCCGGAAACGGTCGCAGGGGCGAGCGTCCGGCCCGGGGTCGGCGCCAACCGTTAAACTGGCCCCACCCCTGCCCCGCCGAGGAGAACCGTGCAGGCAGTGGTGAAGACGCACCGGGGTCCCGGCGGCGAGGTCATGAAGGTTCCGGACCCGACGCCGGCCGAGGACGAGGTCCTCGTCCGGATACGCGCGTCCTCGATCTGCGGAACGGACGTCCACATCTGGAAATGGAACGAGTGGGCGCAGGAGCACATTCGCAAGGTCCCGATGATCTTCGGCCACGAGCTGAGCGGGGAGGTCATCCAGGTCGGCAAGCGCGTGCGGAGCCTCGCGGTGGGGGACCACGTCTCCGCGGAGACCCACATCGTCGACGGTACCTGTTACCAGTGCCGTACGGGCAAGATGCACATCTGCGCCAACGTCCAGGTCCTCGGGGTCGACCGGGACGGTATCTTCGCGGAGTACGCGGTACTGCCGGAGCTGAACGCGTGGAAGAACGACCCCAGCCTGGACCCGGCGATCGCCTCGATCCAGGAGCCGCTCGGCAACGCGGTCCATTCGCTCCTTCCCGAGGACAACATCGAAGACATCGCCGGTAAGTCCGTTCTCATCACCGGCTGCGGGCCGATCGGCCTGCTCGCGATCGCGGTCGCGAAGATGCTCGGCGCGGAGAAGGTCATCGCGACGGAGGTCAATCGCGTGCGATCCGACCTCGCGCGCAAGATGGGTGCCGACCTGGTCCTCAACCCGGTCGAGCAGGGCGAACGGATGGTCGCGACGATCAAGGAGGCGACGTACGGACGGGGGGTCGACGTCGCGTGCGAGATGTCCGGTCATCCGAGCGGCTTCTCCCTCGTGTTCGACGCCCTGACCCCCGGCGGGCGCGTCTCGCTCCTGGGACTTCTCGACCGCCCGACCACGATCGACGTGGACGCCGCGCTGATCTGGCGGGCCGCGCGGGTCCACGGGATCTTTGGCCGCCGGATGTTCGAGACCTGGTTCCAGGTCAAGGGGCTCCTCACCGTGCCGGCGTTCCGCGAGAAGGTGGGCCAGATCATCACGCACCGAGTACCGATCCCCGAGCTCGCGCGCGCCATGGAACTCATCGAGTCCACGCAGGCCGCGAAGGTCTCGCTCGAAGCGAGGTGGTGAGCCGATGACGCGCAACCCCGACGGGTTCCTGCGCGAGGAGGTCGAGACCCTCGTCGCCGCCGAGCTCGACTGGAAGCTCCGGGTCCTGGGCGGCCCGAGCACCCCGTGGTGCACGATCGACGGGAAGAAGGTCCTCATGTTCTGCTCGAACAACTACCTCGGACTCTCCAACCACCCGCGGCTGAAGGAGGCCGCCATCGAGGCGATCCGGACGCACGGGGTCGGTTCTGGCTCGGTGCGGCCCATCGCCGGCACCATGGACCTCCACGTGGAGCTCGAGACCCGCCTGGCCCGGTTCAAAGGCGCCGAGGCGTCCCTCGTCTACCAGAGCGGGTTTGCGACCAACTCCGGCCTCATCCCCCAGCTGGTGGGCGAAGGCGACCTCGTCATCAGCGACGAGCTGAACCACGGCAGCATCATCGACGGCGTCCGCCTCTCCCGCGCCGAGCGGGGCGTCTACAAGCACGCCGATACCGCCGACCTCGCCCGCGTCCTGGCCGAGGCCGAGCACCACACTCCCGCCTATCGACGGATCCTCATCATCACCGACGGGGTGTTCTCGATGGACGGGGACATCGCGCCGCTCGACCGGATCGCGGCCCTCGGGGCCGAACACGGGGCGATGGTCTACGTCGACGACGCCCACGGAGAGGGGGTCCTCGGCGAAGGAGGGCGTGGCATCGTCTCCCACTTCCACCTCGGGCGGGACCAGGTCCACGTCGAGATGGGCACGTTCTCCAAGGCGTTCGGGGTCGTCGGCGGGCACATCTCCGGCTCCCGCGACCTCCGCACGTTCGCGTTCAACAAGTCCCGTACTTGGTTGCTCAGCGGCTCGCATCCGCCCGCCGTCACGGCGGCGTGCATCGCCGCGCTGGATGTCCTCGAGCACGAGCCGGAGCACGTCGAGCGGCTCTGGCGCCACACGCGCCGGTTCAAGGCCGCGATGCACGACCTCGGCTTCGATACCGGAAAGAGCGCAACGCCGATCACGCCCGTGATCGTCGGGGACAGCGTCCGGGCGCGGAAGATGAGCGACCGGCTGTTCGAGCTCGGCGTCTTCGCCCTCCCGATCGTCTTCCCGATGGTCGCGAAGGACCGGGCCCGCCTCCGCACGATCATGAACGCGGCGCTCACGGACGACGATGTCTCGTTCGCGATCGACGCCTTCTCGAAGACCGGCCGAGAGCTCGGGATCATCTAGTCACGGGGTGCTCGCGAGTCCGACCGGCTCTGCGCGGGAGTTGGGCCGCCGCTCTACGCGCGCGTTCAGGGCGGGCGCCTCCGACGCCGCGCTCCACCCCGAGCCCGACCGCGACTCCGGCGAGGATTCGTTGTTTTCGTAGGTGGGGTTATATAGGGTACCTTTCTCCCCCGCCCCCGCTGGAGGCAGGACCCCCTATCGACCCATGGCACGTCATCGTCCGCGGCGAGGTTCTCTCGCCTTTTCACCGCGTTCCCGTTCGATCCGTCCGGTCCCCCGAATCCGTTCCTGGGCGCCCGGCCCGAAGCAGCCCGCCCTTGAGGGGTTCGCGGGCTTCAAGGTCGGGATGACCCACGCCTTCATGGTCGATTACCGAAAGCGCTCGACGACCGCCGGCCAGGAGGTCTCGGTGCCGGTCACCGTCATCGAGGTGCCGCCCCTCCGCGCCGCCGGCGCGCGGGTCTACGCGAGCACACCGTACGGACGCCACGTGGTCTCGGAGGTGTGGGGTGGAGGGCTCATTGACGAGCTCGACCGCCGGATCCCGACCCATCCGGAGAGCGGGGCGGAAGCCTTGGAGTCGTTCGGCGCGGCGACCGGGGATGAGGTTCGACTGATCGTCTACACCCAGCCGCATCTGCTGACGGGGATGGGGTCGAAGACCCCCTCGTTGTTCGAGATCCGCATCTCGGGAGAGAAGTTCGAGGAACGGCGCGCCTTCGCGCTCGCGTCGCTGGGGAAGGAGATCCCGGCCGAGGAGCTCACGAAGGAGGGCGAGTTCGTCGATGTCCTCGGGGTCACGAAGGGGTTCGGGTTCCAGGGCCACATCCAGCGCTGGGGCGTGAAGCTTCAGCCGCGGAAGAATTCGAAGCACCGACGGATGATCGGTACGCTCGGCCCGCACAACCCGAGTTTTGTCACCTACCGCATTCCCCAGGCGGGCCAGCAGGGCTATCACCGCCGTACCCAGTTCAACATGCGCGTCCTCCGGGTCGTCCGCGACCCGCGCGCCGACCCGATCACCCCCGCCGGCGGCTTCCCGCACTACGGCGAGGTTCGCACCACCTGCATCCTTCTCCACGGATCCGTACCGGGACCGGCGAAACGCCTCCTCCGGTTCCGAACCCCGCTCCGCAGCCGCATCGCGAGCGTCGAGAAGGTCGACATCCGCTACCTCAGCACGCGGTCGAAGCAGGGGGCCTGATGACGAGCTCCAGCCCGGCCGAGGAGTCCGCGCCGGTCGAGCACGCCACCGCGCACCACCGGGTCCACCTGGTCGGCCTGGACGGCAAGGCCGGGACCCACCAGGTCACCCTGCCTCTCGCGTTCTCCCAGGCCGTGCGTCCCGACCTGATCCGGCGCGCGGTCGTCGCCGCCCAGTCCCATCGCCGCCAACCGTACGGCACCTCGCTCACGGCGGGCCTGCGCCACTCGACCCGGTGGTCCGGGAAGGGCAAGGGCGTCTCGCGTACCCCGCGACTCATGGACTCGATGCGCGGGGCCCAGGCGCCGAACACCGTCGGCGGTCGGCCGGCCCACCCTCCCCGCGTGGACCGCATCTGGACCAAGAAGATCAACCGGAAGGAGTCGCGCCTCGCGTTCGCCTCCGCCCTCGCCGCGACCCGCGAGGTCGAGCTCGTCTCCGCCCGCGGCCACGACCTCCCCGACGGACTGCATCTCCCCCTCGTCCTCGAGGACCCCGTCGAGAACATCCTGACCACGAAGGAGGCCCGGGCCCTGCTCGTCCGCCTCAAGCTCTGGTCGGACGTCGAGCGGGCCCACGACGGGACCCGGCTCAACTCGGGCCGCGCCCGCCGACGGGGCCGCGGACGCCGGGTGCCGCGCAGCGTGCTCGTCGTGACGAGCCAGCCGAACCGCGCGCTCGGGTTCCGCAACCTCTCCGGGGTCGAGGTCGTCACCGCCCAGCGGCTCGCGACCGAGGACCTCGCCCCCGGCGGCGACCCCGCGCGCCTCACGCTCTTCTCGCACGCCGCGCTCGAGAGCCTGCGGACCCGGCTCAAGGAGGCGACCGCATGACGCAGCTCCGCCACCGCATCATTCTCCACGCGTACGTCACCGAGAAGTCGATGGACGAGATGGAGCGCCTCAACAAGCTCGAGTTCGTCGTCGACTCCCGGGCCAACCGCGCCGAGATCCGGCGGGCCGTCGAGGAGACCTATCAGTGCAAGGTCCAGAAGGTGAACGTGAAGATCGTGCGCGCCGGCAAGATCGCGACCGTCCGCTTCACCAAGGATTACTCGGCCGAGGACATCGGCAGCCGGGCAGGAGTGTTCTGAGATGGGAAAGCGCATCATCTCCCGGCGGAGGGGTTCCGGCACCCCGACGTACCGCTCGCCGAGCCACCGCCACCACGGCCCAATCTACCACCCGTCCGCCTCCCTCGTGGGCGACGGGAAGGTCATCTCGATCGAGATGGCGCCCGGCCGCTCGGCGCCCATCGCCGAGGTCACGGGACCGGACGGCTCGACCGTCCGCATGCTCGCCTCGGCCGGCCTCGCCACCGGCGACACCGTCGCGTTCCATGAGGGCAAGGTCGACCGCGGTGCGATCCTCCCGCTCTCCCGCATCCCCGACGGGACGCTGGTCTCCAACATCGAGGTCAAGCCGTTCGACGGGGGCCGCCTGGTGCGGGCCGCCGGCGGCAGCGCGCTCGTCACCGCCCACTCGGCCGGCGAGGTCACCATCCAGCTCCCCTCGGGGGACTTCAAGCGCTTTCTCGAGACCTGCCGCGCCCAGGTCGGCGCGGTCGGCGGCAGCGGACGCCTCGAGCGCCCGATCATCAAGGCCGGCAAGAAGTTCTGGATGACCCGCTCGCTCGCGCGCGCTCCGCTCAAGGTGCGGGGCGTCGCGATGAACCCGGTGAACCACCCGTTCGGTGGAGGCGCCCACCAGCACGTCGGCCGCCCGAGCACCGTGTCCAGCGGCACCTGGCCCGGCGCCAAGGTCGGACGGTTCTCGCGCTCGATCCGAAAGAAACGCCGAAAGGACCGCGAGAAGAGGACCTAGGACGATGCCGAAGGGACGGAAGCCGAAGAAGGTCGAGGCCCGCCGGAAGCGGGAGTTCACCTACCGTGGTCTCACGCTGCCCGAGCTGCAGAAGCTCTCGCTCGAGGAGTTCGCCAAGGTCGCGGGCGCCCGCGCCCGTCGTTCGATCCGCCGCGGGTTCAACGTCGAGACGAACCACTTCTACGAGCGGATGCGCAGCACGCCGGCCGACAAGGTCGTGCGGACGCACTGCCGCGATGCCCTCGTCCTCCCCGAGCACGTGGCCCGCCGGGTGGCGATCCACACCGGGAAGGAGTTCAAAGAGGTCGAGGTGCGGCCCGAGATGGTCGGCCACTACTTCGGCGAGTTCGCCCTCACCCGCCGGTTCGAGAAGCACTCGGGCCCGGGGGTTGGCGCCACGCGGTCGTCGAAGTTCATGCCGCTCAAGTGAGGTTCACGATCCGATGCGAGGCTACACGTACCAGGGCGAGGCGGGCACGAACGTCGCCCGGGCCCGGGGGATCGAGATCCCGATGTCGCCGAAGAAGACCTACGAGGTCCTGAACGCGATCCGCGGGATGCCGCTGGAGCGCGCCGAGACGTTCCTCGAGGAGGTCGTCGAGCTGAAGCGGGCCGTTCCGTTCCGCCGCTACAACCAGGAGGTCGCGCACAAGAAGCGGATCGGTCCGGGTCGATACCCGAAGAAGGTCGCGAGCCAGGTCCTCCAGGTGCTCCACAATGCCCGCGAGAACGCGGAGTACGAGGGGCTCGACTCCGACCTGCTCTACGTCAAGATCGCCGCCAGCGCCCGCGGCCGCATCCGCAAGGCGTCGATGCCCCGCGCCCACGGCCGCGCCACCCCGTGGAACGAGCAGACCACCAACGTCGAGATCGTGCTCGTCGAGCGGAAGGAGAAGGAATGAGCGCGGAACGCAAGGTCATCCAGGAGGCGACGCGTCGCGTCCTGCTCAAGGACTTCCTCGTCCAGGAGAGCGCCCGGGCCGGCTTCGGTGGGCTCGAGATCACCCGGACCCCGATGGGGACCCGCGTCACGCTCGTGTGCGAGCGCCCCGGCATCCTGATCGGGCACCGCGGCGAGCTCATCAAGCGCCTGACCGAGGACATCCACGAGCGGTTCCAGCTCGACAACCCCCAGATCGAGGTCCAGGAGGAGCGCGCACCGAGCCTCAACGCCCAGCTCATGAGCGAGAAGCTCGCCTCGACCCTCGAGCGCGGCTGGCACTTCCGCCGCGCCGGCCACTCGACCGTCCGCCGCATCATGGAGGCGGGGGCCCGTGGGACCCAGGTCATCCTCTCGGGCAAGCTCACCGGGGAGCGCCACCGGACCGAGCGGTTCAAGGCGGGAACGATCAAGTACTGTGGCGAAGCCGTCCACCTTTGGGTGGACAAGGGATTCTACCAGGCCCGTCTGAAGCCCGGCGTCATCGGCGTCAGCGTCTGGATCATGCGCGCCAACTCCAAGCTCCCCGACGAGATCGTCGTGAAGGGCGTGGAGACCCGGGCGGTCCTGCCGCCCGTGGAACTGCCGCCGATCGAGGAAATCCCCGGTGTGCCCCCCGTGGACGGCGCCGTCCCGCCCGAGGCGTTGTGACGCTCGCACGGATGAAGGACCTTCGGGCCCTCTCCGACGACGACCTCCGTCGCCGCATCGCCGACGTCGAGAACGACCTCCTGCGCGAGCGCGGCATCGCCGCGATGGGCGGTGCGCCGCCGAGCCCGGGCCGCATGCGGGCCCTCCGCACCAACGTGGCGCGATCGCTGACCGTCCTGCGCGAGCGCGAGCTCGCGGCCCGGAGCGCCGGCCCGGCGTAGGGGGGCCGAGAGTGGACCGATGCCGAACGCGAACCGCACTCCGGACCTTTCGATGGCCGACCGCACGGCCCTCGCCGGGGAGATCCTCGGATCCGCCGTTCGCTTCCCGGCCGGACCGGGACTCGCCGCACCGGTCGAGGGCGTCGTGGTCGATGAATCGATGTCGCTCTACTTCGTTCGCGTCGCCGGACGCCCTCGCCCGTTGCGCATCCCGAAGCGCGGCACCGAGGGGACGATTCTCCTCGGCGGACGAGAGTTACCCTTAAGAGGCGAGACCCTTCGCGTGCGTCCCGAGGACCGCACGAAACGGCTGCTCGCCGGTGGCCCTCGGAGGTTCCGATGACTCCCGCACGTACCACGTCCGCTCGCCGGGCCCGGGACATCGGTCTCGACGTCCGGGCGCCCAAGACGCGGTGCGACGACCGCCACTGTCCGTTCCACGGTCGCCTGCCCGTCCGGGGCCAGGTCTTGGAGGGAACGGTCGTCTCGACCGGCATGCAGCGTACCGCGGTGGTCGAGCGCACGCTCCTCCACTTCGTTCCGAAGTACGAGCGCTACGAGAAGCGTCGCCGCCGCTACCTCGCCCACGCCCCCCCCTGCCTCAACGTGCCGGTCGGCCACCGGGTCCGCATCGCGGAGACCCGCCCGCTCTCCAAGCTCGTCTCCTTCTGCATCGTCGAGGACCTCGGCGAGGCGGCCCGTCGGGTGAAGTCCGAGGAGCCGGTCGAGGTCGTGTCGCCCCCGTCGGAGGAGGAGGCATGAAGGGACTCGCCGGCCGTCGCGGCCGCGGGCTGCCGAAGGGCGCCCGTCTGGACTGCGTCGACAACACGGGCGCCAAGATCGTCGAGATCATCGCCGTGCGCAACTGGCACGGGACCCACCGCCGCTACCCGCGGGCGGGGATCGCCGACCTCATCATCGTCTCGGTGAAGAAGGGAACCCCCGAGATGCGGCGGCAGGTGCTCCATGCGGTCATCGTCCGCTCGCGCTCGCCGATCCGGCGGGCCGACGGGACCCGCCTTCAGTTCGAGGACAACGCCGCGGTCATCACGACCGAGACCGGCGAGATCAAGGGCTCCCAGATCAAGGGGCCGGTGGCGAAGGAGGCCGCCGAGCGCTGGCCGCGGATCGCGGCCGCCTCGTCGATCATCGTCTAGGAGGTTCTTCATGTCGACGCTCTCCCCGCACTCCCCCCGACGCCAGCGGAAGTCCGTCTACGAGGCGACGACGTTCGAGCGCCGCATCCTGATGACCGTCCCGCTCTCGCGGGACCTGCGCCGCCGCTTCCGGCGCCGGTCGGTGCCGCTCCGCAAGGGCGACACGGTCATGGTGATGTCCGGCAGCTTCGCCGGCCGGGAGGAGCGGGTCGCGAAGATCGACCGACGGGGCTACAGCGTGACCCTCGACAACGTGACGCTCAAGTCCGGTGAATCCAAGCTCAAACCGCTCGCGATCAAGACCAGCCACCTCGTGCTCACGAAGCTCAACCTGGCCGACGCCTGGCGCCGGCGCACCCTCCAGGTCTCGGAAGGCGAGGTCACCCCCGAAGAGCGGGGCGAGGCCCCGGAAGCGGCGGAAGCCGAGCCCGTGGCCGTGACCCCTGCCGAGACGAAGGTCGATGAGCCCGCCGCCTCGACCGAGGACGCTACCCCGGCGAAGGCCCCCCGCGCCCCGCGCAAGCGCGCCGCCCCCGCCGCGCCGAAGGAGGAGGACGCATGACGTTCCGCCTGAAGCGCCGGGCCGCGCCCCGCGCCTGGACGATCCCGCGCAAGGGCACCAAGTGGGTGAAGCGCCCCGGCCCCGGTCCCCACGCGCAGGACCAGTCGATCCCGCTCCTCCTCGTCCTCCGCGACCTCCGGCACATCGTGCGGAGCGCGCGGGAGGCGAGCCTCCTGCTCCGCTCGGGGGCGGTCAAGGTCGACGGCCAGGTCTCCAAGGACCTCGACCGGGGCCTCGGCCTCATGGACACCATCTCGTTCGCCGCGCCGCTGGACGCCCACTTCCGGGTCGTCAAGGACCGACGGGGCAAGCTGGTCCTGGTCGCGATCCCGTCCACGGAAGCCGGCCTCAAACTCGCCCGGGTCCGATTCAAGCACACCGTCCCGACCGGCAAGGTCGAGGTGACCCTCCACGACGGTCGCAACCTCCTGGTCGCGGCGACCACCCCCTACCGCGTCGGGGACTCCGTCAAGATCGAGGTCCCGACCCAGAAGGTCGTCGACCACCTCAAGCTCGCGCCCGGTGCCCTCGCCTTCGTCGCGGGCGGCTCCCACGTCGGTCAGCTCGCCCGCGTCGAGCGCGTCGAGGTCCGCAACTCCTCGCAGCCGAACCTCGTCCACTTCGCCGAGGGGTTCTCCACGATCAAGGACTACGTCTACGTCGTCGGCCAGAAGACCCCCGAGGTCACGCTCGCCGAGGGAGTGGAGCGATGAGCGCCTCCCCCTCTGCCGTACCGTCGCCCGCCGCCGGGGCCGCGCCCGTCAACCCGTACAAGGCCGTCCGCGTGATCAAGGTCGTGGTCAACTCGGGCGTCGGAGAGTCGGGCGAGGCGCGCACGAAGGCCGAGCGGGTCCTCCAGATGCTCACCCGCCAGAAGCCGATCGCCACGCGCGCCCACTCGACCAACCGGGATTTCGGGATCCGCGAGGGCCAGGAGATCGGGGCGAAGGTCACGCTGCGCGGCAGCGCGGCCGTGGAGTTCCTCCAGCGGGCGTTCGAGGCCCGCGACCGCCAGCTGGACGGCGACTCGATCGACCGCAGCGGCAACTTCTCCTTCGGGGTCGCGGACTACACCGATTTCTCCGGAATGAAGTACGACCCCCAGATCGGGATCCAGGGGATGGACGTCTCGGTCGAGGTCGGCCGGGCCGGCTACCGCGTCCGCAACCGGCGCCTGCAATCCCGCCCGCTCCCCCGAGAGCTCCGCTCCTCCCGCGACGAGACCCGCGCCCTGCTCACGAGCACGTTCGGAGTGACGCTGCTCGACTAGTCGGAGGACGTTCACATGAAACCCAAGAAACTGTTCGGACGGAAGGTGGGCTGCCTCCGGTGCGACCGCAAGCGGGGCATCGTTCGGCGCTACGGTCTCCACCTCTGCCGCCAGTGCTTCCGTGAGGTCGCGATGGACCTCGGGTTCAGAAAATACCAGTAGGAGGTCCTCATGCAACACGATCTACTGAACGACGCGCTCGTCACCCTCCGGCACGCCGACGCCGAGGGCCAGCCGCACGTCCGCCTGGCCCCGACCTCGAAGCTGATCGCGGAGGTCCTCCGGATCTTCCGCGAGCACCAGTTCATCGAGGAGTTCACGTTCGTCTCGAACGGCCGCGGAGGCGAGTACGACGTCAAGCTGTCGCGCCGCATCAACTCCTGCGGTGTGATCAAGCCCCGCATCGCGATCCCGGCGGCCCGCCTCGAGCGGTACGAGGCCCGCTTCCTCCCCGCCCAGGACTTCGGACTGCTCGTCCTCTCCACCAACCAGGGCGTCGTCTCGCACCGCGAGGCGCGCGAGAAGAAGATCGGAGGTCGGCTGCTCGCCTATGTCTACTGACGCGGACCGCACGCACGCGACCGTCGACGTCCCCCAGGGCGTCACGCTGACCGTCGAGGGGCGGCGGCTGAAGGCGAAGGGCCCGCTCGGCACCGCCGAGCGCCCGTTCCCGGCCGACGTCGTCTCGCTCGAGGTCAAGGACGGTGTCGCCAAGCTCACGCTCCTCCTGCCGCCGGGCCGCCGCACCTCGCAGGCGCTCCTCGGCACCTGGGCCGCGCACGTCCGCAACCTGGTGGCAGGCCTGACCCTCGGCGTCGAGGCGAAGCTCAAGGTCGTCGCCGCCCACTTCCCGATGAAGGTCTCCGTCCGGGGCACCGACCTCGTGATCGAGAACTTCCTGGGCGAGAAGTACCCCCGGACCGCCCACCTGGTGCCCGGCACGGCCGCGACGGTCGAGGGCGAGTTCGTCATCCTCACCGGCACCGACATCGAGCTGGTCGGCCAGAGCGGCGCGAACATCGAGCGCGCCACGCGGATCCGCGACTACGACCCGCGCGTGTTCCAGGACGGCATCTACCTGACCGAGCGCTCCCACTTCAAGGGGGCCAGCTGATGGCGGACGAGGAGACCTCGACCCCATCGGCCGCTCCCGCCACCTCCCGCCGGTCGAAGGCCACCCCCCGGAAGGACAGCGCCCCGACCGAAGGGAAGGCGAGCAGTGCCGCCCCCTCGACCTCCAAGGACGAGCCCACGCCGAAGTCCAAGGGGAAGGCCGACGCCGAGGTGCGCATCCCGAAACGGGCCGCGCTCCCTCCGGCACGCGCCGCCCACCTCAAGCTCCGCAAGGTGATCGACGGCCGACGTCCGATCTTCGGGCGCCAGGCGGCCAACCGCTACTACCGGATCGGGCGCGACCTCTCCTGGCGCCGCCCCCGGGGCCTGCAGTCCAAGCAGCGCCGCCACTACGGCTACCGGGCGAAGATCGTCCGGGTCGGCTACGGCTCCCCCCGGGACGTCCGGGGACTCGTCCCGAGCGGCTACCGCCCCATCATCGTCCACCACGTCGACGAACTCGGCGGCCTCGACCCGAAGCTCGAGGCGGCCATCATCGCCCGGACCGTCGGGACCCGGCGCCGCCTCGGCCTCGAGGAAGCGGCCCGCAAGCTCGGCATCCGGGTCCTGAACCCGATCGCGACCCCCGGCGAGGAGTGACGAATCATGCCCGATCTTTCGAACCAGCGCCGCCTCGCCGCCGCGTTGCTGAAGTGCGGGGAGGGACGCGTCTTCCTCGACCCGGCGAGCCAGGAGGACCTGGCCGACGCGGTGACCCGCGCCGACATCCGGGGCGCCATCAAGGCCGGCGTCATCCGGCGCAAGGCGATCATCGGCACCTCCCGCGCCCGGGCCCGACGCCACGCGGACGAGGTCGCGAAGGGCCGCCACCAGGGACCCGGTTCGCGCAAGGGGACCCCCTCCTCCCGACTGCCGCGCAAGGCCCGCTGGATGCGCCGCATCCGCGCCCAGCGCGCCCTGCTCGCGGAGCTGCGGGGCGAGAAGAAGATCCCGCCCGCGGTCTACCGCGAGTTCTACCGGCGCGCGAAGGGCGGCATGTTCCGCAGCCGCGCCCACATGGTCCAGAACCTGAAGCTCGCCGGCCACCTCCCGGAGTCCGCATGAGCACCGGTCCCCGCTTCCGCGTGCACTTCCGCCGCCGCCGCGAGGGACGCACCGACTATCGCGTCCGCTTGAAGCTCCTCAAGTCCGGACGCCCTCGGGCCGTCGTCCGGCTCTCCGAGCGCCGCGTCCGCGTCTCACTGGTCGAGTTCGACCCGACGGGCGACCGCGTGCTCGCGACCGCCGACTCGGCCGAGCTCGCCGGGATCGAGTTCCCCTCGGGCAGCTTCGCGTCCACTCCGGCCGCCTACCTCACCGCCTACCTCGCGGGCCTCCGGGCCAAGGCGAACGGGCGCGAGGAGGCCGTCCTGGACGTCGGCATCCGCCGACCGACCGCGGGAGGCCGCCTCTCGGCGGCGCTCAAGGGCCTGCTCGACTCCGGCCTCGAGATCCCGCACGGCGAGGGGGGATTCCCGTCCGCCGACCGACTCGAGGGCGCGCACCTTCCGAAGAAGCTCCCCCACCCGCTCGAGACCTACCGGGCGAAGCTCTCCACCATCGTGACCCGACCGGAGGCGGCGTGAGCGGCGCGGTCTCCGGACCCCCGCGCGAGCGGGGCGGCTACGGCGGCGGCGGGCCCCCGGCTCCCCCGCCCTGGGTCCCCCGGACCGAGCTCGGCAAGCGGGTCGCCGCGGACGAGATCAAGTCGATGAGCGAGGCGCTCGCGACGGGCCTTCCGCTCCGCGAGTCGCAGATCGTCGACAAGCTCCTCCCCGGCCTCCACGACGAGGTCCTGGATGTGAACATGGTCCAGCGGATGACCGACTCCGGTCGTCGGTTCAAGTTCGCCGTGACGGTCGTCGTCGGGAACGGCGACGGGTTCGTCGGCCTCGGCCGGGCCAAGGGGCGCGAGGTCGGGCCCACGATCCGGCGCGCGATCGACCGGGCCAAGCTCGAGATCGTCGAGATCCTCCGGGGATGCGGCAGCTGGGAATGCGGTTGCGGACGCGCCCACTCGCTGCCCTTCCAGGTCCAGGGCCGCGCCGGCTCGGTGGTCGTCTCGTTCCGCCCCGCGCCCCGCGGGGTCGGCCTCGCGGTCGGCGACGTGGCCAAGCCCGTCCTCCGGTTCGCGGGGATCACCGACGCCTGGGGGTACACCGACGGTCACACCAAGACGACCGTGAACTACGCCCAGGCGGCGTACGGCGCCTTGGTCGCTCTGGCCCAGCTGAAGGTCCAGACCGCCGACGCGGAGCATTTGAAGATCGTTCGGGGCCCCACCGGGACTTCCATCCTCCCGCCGAAGGAGGAGGGCGCCCGCCCGATGCGCGGCGGCCGGGGCCGCGGCCGCGGCCGGGGCGGTCCGGGCCGGGGCGGACCCGGCCGGGGACCTCCCGGCCGAGGCGGTCCTCCGGGCCGCGGCCCACCGCCGTCCGGTGGTCCGGGCGGTCCGCGCCGCGCCCCGCCCTCGGGAGGTGCCTAACCATGGGGTGGATGATCGTCCGCGTCCGTGGAACGATCCACGCCCGGCACGATGTCGTCGACACGCTCCGTCTGCTCCACCTCACCCGCGCCAACCACGCGACCGTCGTCCCGGAGCGTCCGGAGTTCCGGGGGATGATCACGCGCATCCAGGGGTACGTCACGTGGGGGGAGGCCGACCCGAAGACGGTGGGGCTCCTCCTCGAGCACCGGGGCGTCACCGACTCTGGAGGGGCGATCACGCCCGAGGCCGTCCCGGCGATCGGCGGCGCGAAGGACCTGAAGGAGCTGGCCGCCCGCATCACGAAGGACGGTCTCCAGCCGGTCGAGGGGATCCGCCCGCTGTTCCGTCTCACCCCGCCCAAGGGCGGATGGCGCTCCACCAAGAAGCCGTTCGCCCGCGGCGGCGCGCTCGGCTACCGCGGCCCGAAGATCAACGAGCTCGTCCAACGGATGGTGTGAGGTCGATGCCGAGCCGCACGCGCAAGTTCCGGGGAAGCCGCACGCACGGTCGTGGGATCAAGGCGGGCCGGGGGGCCGGCAAGCAGGGCGGCCGGGGCAACGCCGGGCTGCACAAGTACAAGTTCAAGTCGATGCTCATCTACGCGCCCGACCACTTCGGCCGCCACGGCTTCAAGCGCCCGCCGAAGATCGTCGAGCGTCCGATCTCGCTCAACGTGGGCCAGCTCGACGCCTTCGTACCCTACCTGCAGGCCGCGGGCGCGGTCGAACAGAAGGGCACGGAGTTCGTCGCCGACCTTTCCAAGGCCGGGATCGACCGCCTGCTCGGGGGCGGGACGCCCTCGGGAACGTGGCGCGTCTACGTCGCCCACGCCACCAAGCACGCCGGCGAGAAGGTCACGTTGCTGAAGGAACCCCCCGCCGGGCTCCCGGGAGCGGCGTAGTCCCCCTCCGCGGGGGTCGACGGCGGTCCTCCCGTAGACTATATTAATTCGGCTCCGGGTGGAACTCGGCTTCATGGCGGACGACGAGACCCCACGCGACCCGCGTTGGGCCATACCGCTCGCCGTCGTCGGCGCCATCCTTCTCGCGGTCACGTGGTACTGGGCGCAGCCGACGCTGATCGCGTTCGGCCTGATCGCCGGGGTCATCTTCATCGTGATGGGGGTGTTCTACCTCGGACTCTCCTACACCGGCTCGGGCTCGAAGCTGTACGGGCTGAAGCCGCTCACGACGCGGATGCCCGCGGTGTCGCAGCCGAAGGGCCACGTCCATTTCCGGACGAAGCTGTTCTGGACGATCGCCGTCCTGTTGATGTACTTCCTGCTGACGAACATCTTCCTCTTCGGCGTCGACCAGGCGACCGTCATCGACCTGTTCGCGAGCTACCGCGCCATCCTCGCGGGGGCGCAGGGGACGCTCATGCACCTCGGCATCGGCCCGATCGTCACCGGGTCGATCATCATGCAGCTGTTCACCGGCGCGAAGATCATCAACCTCGACCTCACCGACGACGAGGACAAGGGAACCTACCAGGGGACCCAGAAGGTCCTCGTCATCGCCATGATCCTCGTGGAGGCGGTCCCGCAGGTCTACGGCTACCTCACCCCGTCCGCCTCGATCGTCACGAGCCTCGGCAACGCCTCGCCCGGGAACGGGCTGCTCCTCGCGAACACGATCATCATCGCCCAGCTCGTCTTCGGCAGCTACCTCGTCTTCCTGATGGACGAGGTCGTCTCGAAGTGGGGGATCGGCAGCGGGATCTCGCTGTTCATCGCCGCCGGGGTCTCGCAGCAGATCGTCCAGGGGACGCTCAATTGGGTGCCGCAGAATCCGTCGCTCGCGATCTCCGCGACCAATCCCCCGAGCGGCACGATCCCGAAGAGCCTGTGGTTCTTCACCCATTACAGCGCGAGCCAGATGGCGAGCGGAGGGTGGGAACAGGTCCTCTTACGTCAGCCGAACCCGATCGTCGCCCTCATCGGAACGGCCGCGATCTTCTTCCTGGTCGCCTGGACCGAGTCGACCCGCATCGAGCTGCCGCTCTCCCACGCCGAGGCCCGCGGGGCGCGGGGCCGGTACCCGCTGCGGCTGATCTACGCCTCGAACATCCCGGTCATCCTGATGAGCGCCCTGCTCGCCAACGTCTCGCTCTTCTCGATCCTGCTCTGGTCGAACTCCACCCTCTCCCGGTTCCCGATCTTCGGGCACCAGTGGTGGGTCGGGTCGTACCCGAGCGCCGCCCAGGCCACTCTGCTGGGGGTGAGTCAGACCCAGCCCTTGACCGGAGGTGCGTACTACCTGTCCACGGTCAATGGACTCGAATCGTGGTTGCTCCCGATCCTGAACTTCCAGACCTACGGAGGATTCCTCTACGGCCACGCGTGGTGGCAGGGGCTCATCCACGTCGCCGTCTACTTCACGGCGATGGTCTGCGGCTCGATCCTCTTCGCCAAGTTCTGGATCCAGACGACCAACATGGGCCCGGAGGCCGTCGCCCGGCAGATCGAGGCGTCCGGCATGCAGATCCCCGGGTTCCGCCGCGAGCCGCGGGTGCTGCGGCGCGTGCTCGAACGCTACATCCCCGTCATCACGGTCATCTCGGGCGCGGCCGTCGGCGCGCTCGCCGCCGGGGCGGACCTTATCGGAACGCTCGGCAATGCCAGCGGGACCGGAGTGCTGCTCATGGTGGGGATCATCATCAACCTGTACGAGGCGATGGGCCGCGAACAGCTGATGGAAATGAACCCGCTCCTCCGCCGCTTCCTCGGAGGCGAGTCGTAGGATGCTGAGCGACGACGCTCCGCTGCGGTCGACGACGGAGGTCGCTGCTCCCGAGGAGGCCGACGACGCACCGTCCGGTGGGGCGACCCTCTCCACCGGTGGGAACGAAGAGGCGACCCCGGACGAGGAGGTCGCCGCGCCTCCGCCCCGACCGGCCGCTCCCCGCCCCGCGTTCAAGTTCTCGACCTTCATCATCGTCTTTCTCGGGCTGCTCGGCTTTCTCATGCTCATCGAGACGAGCACCCGCAACGCGATCGCGGGCGCGCTCGGGGTGAGCACCTCGTCGGGCGGCCCCCTGTACTACCTCATCGGATTCGGGTCGAACCACATCCTCGCGACCATGGCCCTCGCCGGAGCCATCGAGATGGCGATCACGGCGCTCGCCTACAACTACACGACCGACTGGACGAAGGCGGCCCGGGTCCAGAAGTGGAACGCGGCGTTCCGCAAGGTCCAGATGGCGGCCGTCCGGTCGGGGAAGAAGGACCGGATCGCCGCGCTGAAGCCGTTCCAGGAGCGGATCACACGGCTGTCGAGCGAGGTGACGATCGCGCAGTTCAAGGGGATGGCGATCACCTACTTCCTGCTCATCCTCATCTACACCTGGGTCGGCCTCGTCATCCTCAACGCGACGACCGCCCAGCAGACGGTCAGCCTCGGCGGCTCGCTCGTCAACATCTACACCTTCCACATCTTCGGCTACTTCCCGCTCTGGTTCCTCATCTTCAGCCTGTACACGGTCCCGGCGTCGATGATCTTCCGGCGCGTGCTGAAGCACTGGTGGCTCCGGCGGTACGCCGAGCAGAACCGCATCGTGCCGGCCCCCCCGGCTCCGACGCCGGCGGAGCCGGCGTGATCGGTCGGGTCGTCGCGATCGGGGGCCCTCCCGGGAGCGGCAAGTCCACCGCGGGCCGACGGGTCGTTGACGCCCTGGGTCTCGAGTACCGGAGCGCGGGGGACGTCTTCCGCGCGGAGGCGGCGGCCCGGGGGATGGACGTCGAGGCGTTCGGGGTCTACGCGGAGGCCCACCCCGAGGTCGACCGCGTCCTGGACGAGACGATGCAGGGGCTCGCGCGTCCGGGGCGCCTCCTGGACGGCCGGATCCAGGGCGTCCTTTGCCGCCGGCGGGGCACCCCGGTCTACTCGATCGTCGTGACGGCGTCGGAGGAGGAACGGGCCCGTCGGGTCGCCGCCCGGGACGGACAGCCGCTCGCGGAGGCGCGCGAGAGGATCCGGACACGTGCCGAGAGCGAACGCCGGCGCTACCGTGCCCTGTACGGCATCGAGGTCGACGGGGAAGCGGGCGATCTGACCGTCGATTCGACCTCCACCCCGGCGGACCGGGTCGCGGAGGAGATCGTCACCTTCCTGCGGGCCCGGGACGCGGAGGCGCGCGCATGAGCGACCCCGCCCCCGACCCGGTCGCGGAGCGCCTCGCCCAGGGCGCGTTCCTGCTGCTCGACAAGCCCCGCGGCCCCTCCTCGCACCAGGTCACCGCGTGGGCGCGGGACCTGCTCGGCGTCCCCACGGCGGGCCACGCGGGGACCCTCGACCCGAACGTCTCCGGCCTCCTCTGGGTCGGCCTCGGCCCGGCGCTCAAGCTCCTCCCGCTCGTCCTCGAGTTCCCGAAACGGTACATCGCCGCGGTGAACCTCCACGTGAACGTGCCCCGGAAGGAGCTCGACCGGGTCGCCGCGGAGTTCGAGGGACCGGTCTACCAGACCCCGCCGGTCCGCTCCGCCGTCCGGCGGGAACGGCGCGTCCGCACGATCCACCGCCTCCGCATCCTCGAGGTCGAACCGCCCCGGGTCCTGCTCGACGTCGTCGCCGACTCTGGGACCTACGTCCGGACGCTGGCGGTCGACCTGGGCGACGCGCTCGGCGGCGGCGGGCACATGGAGGAGCTGCGCCGGGTGGCGACCGGCCCGTTCGAGGAGCGGGCGTCCGTTCCCCTCTCCGCCCTCGCGGACGCGATGGCCGAGAAGGCGGCCGGGGACCCGGCGCCGCTGCTCGCGCTGCTCCACCCGATCGAGGAGGTCTGGCGGGAGTTCCCGAACATCGTCCTGAAGGACGGGGCGGCGAGCGCCGTCGCGCACGGCGCCGGCCTCGCCCGGGGCGGGATCCTCGCCCTCCCGAGGGCGTTCTCCCGCGGGGCGCGGGTCGCGCTCGTCACCCGCACCGGCGAGCTCATCGCCACGGGCGTCGCGCACTACGACTCGAAGGAGTTCGGGGGCGTGAAGCAGGGGTGGGTCGTCGAGGACACCCGCGTCTTCGTCGACCCGCTGCGGTTCCCCCCGCGGTGGAAAAAGTCGGGGCCGTCGCCGGCCGCCGCCTCCCGTGCGCCCTCCGCCCACTAGGGTTATCTTCCGCAAATCCCCGAGGGCGGCGTGAGCTCCGGGCCCTCCCACGACCAGACGCTCGGGTTCCGGCTGTTCGGGGGCCTCGCCCGGGGGGTCGTCCGGCATCCCTGGTACCCGGTCCTCTTCTGGGTCGCGCTGCTGGTCGTCGCGGTCCCGTTCCTCCCGCTCATCGGGTCGGTGACGACCAACTCGAGCCAGACGGTCTCCTCCTCCTCGCCGAGCTCGCTCGCGAACGCCGAGTTCGCCCGGCTCTTCCCGAACGAGTCGGGGGGCTCGTCCAGCATCCTCCTGTTCACGGGGCCGAACCTGACCGACCGGAACGCCCAGGGGGCGCTCCAGAACGTCACGGCGGCCCTCCTCGCCGACCGCTCGCTCCAGGACGTGGCCTCCGTCAGCAGCGTCTACACTTCGTACGCGGCCGACCTCGCCGGCCAGGTGCGGATCGCCGCCGGCGCCATCGCGGCGGCCACCACCGGCCCCACCGGTCTCACGGCGGGGATCAACGGCTCGGCCGCGCTCCTCTGGGGCCCTCCGGCCCCCTTCGTCGGGACGTGGGAGGCGCTCCTCGGCAACACGTCCCAGCCGCCGGCCCACTGGAACTCCGTCGCCTACGCCGAGACCGTGTCGGCCCTCGCGAACAGCTCCGGGGCCCTCGCGGTGCTCTCGGCGTTCTACCTCGGGGCGGGGGGAGACGGGGCCGGGTTCAACGGGACCGCGGCGTGCGCGTCCGCCCCGCTCTCGGTGGTGGCGTGCTCGGACGCGGTCCTCCGAGGGCAGGTGGTCTCCCTCCTCCCGAGCCTCTTCCCTACCCCGGCGGAGCAGGCGCTCGCCGGCGCCGTCCTCGGGGGGCTCGGGGTCGAGAACTCGACCGAGTGGACGAGCGTACGCTCGCTCGCCTCGACGCTCCTTGGCCCGGAGGTCGGCTTCCCGGCGGGTTGGGTCGACACGGTCTGGACGGCGTTCCCCGCGGCGCCCCCGTCCGGCGCGGCGGCGCTCGCCTGGGCCAACGGGACGGTCGCGAACGCCACGCTCTGGACCGAACCGCTCCCGGTCCCCTACGCCCTCCTCTCCCAGTTCGTGAACCCGGCCGGAACCGCATCCATCATCAACGTCGCGTTCTCCGTCTCCGATTCGTACACCAACTCGAGCGGAGCGAACCCCGTCTTCGCGGACTTCCCCAAGATCGACGACCGGGCGCAGTCGGTCCTCGCCTCCTCCGACCCCTCGCGCGCGATCTCCTACGTGCAGACCGGGCCCGGCCCGCTCGACCTGTTCACGCAGTCCGCGGTGAACTCGACCCTCGCGCTCGTCCTCCCGCTGACGGTCGGGCTGCTCCTGGTCATCGCGATGCTCTACTTCCGGTCCCCGATCACCCCGCTCGTCACGTTCGCCGGGCTCGGGATCGCCCTCGTCCTCGCGCTGGGCGGGACCGTTCTCATCGGAAAGCTGTTCGGCGCGGTCGACACGACCTCGCTGACCCTCGAGGAGGTGTTCGTCCTCGGCGTCGGGACCGATTACTCGATCTTCCTGGTCGCGCGGTACCGGGAGGAGCTCATCCGGGGAACGCCGCGGGACGACGCGATCATCAACTCCGTCGGGTGGGCGGGCCAATCGGTCGCGACCAGCGGCTCGACCGCGATCATCGCCACGCTCGCGCTCACGTTCAGCGGGATCGCGCTCCTCGCGCAGTGGGGCTCGGTGCTCTCGCTCGCGATCCTGATCACGATCCTGATGTCGCTCACGCTCGTCCCCGCCTTCCTGAAGCTCCTCGGCCCCCGGATCTTCTGGCCGACGAGCGGCGCGCGGTTCGAACGTCACGCGCGGCAGGCCGCCGAGAACATCGCGAAGGAGCGGACCTACTTCTACCGGGTCGGGCGGCTGACCCAGCGCCGGCCGGTAGTGATCGTCGCCGTGCTGATCGTGGTCAGCATCCCGCTCATCTACCTCGCGCTCAACGTCCCGCTGGCCTACGACTTCTACGGCCAACTGCCGACCGGCCATCCGGCGACCGACGGCCTACAGTCGCTGTACCAGCACTACGGTTCCGGGTTCGCGACGCCGTCGTTCGCCCTGGTGACGTTCTCCGCCCCGCTCGTGGTGGGTAACCACACGAACGCCGTCGAGTTCACCGACCTCGCGGCGCTGACGTCCCGGGCGGAGAAC
>Ga0187871_10000553_pt1 | contig 35731 bp, 29 predicted proteins | sample June2016WEW_16_1_FD_132988 | JGI IMG/M metagenome (GOLD analysis project Ga0187871, IMG submission 132988) | Peatland microbial communities from SPRUCE experiment site at the Marcell Experimental Forest, Minnesota, USA - June2016WEW_16_10 | ecosystem: Environmental > Terrestrial > Soil >...
TAGAACTGCTGGTCGCGCAGGCGCTGATCGAGCTTCATCTGTTCCGCTTCCACCTGCTTGCGCGCCGAATTATCGGTGCCGATCAGCAGGTAGCCGATGATGGCGCCTTGATGGTCGCGCAGCGCCGTCACCGACACGATAGCCGGAAAACGGCTGCCGTCCTTGCGGATGTAGGTCAATTCGTAGATGTCCTCGATCCCGCGCGACGCTTTGAAGACCAGCGCCTGGAAGCCCGGCGTAATGGAGGTGGCCAACTCGGCGCTCAAGGCCACTGCCCGTGCGATCACTTCGAGCGGATCGGAGATATCCGCCGGAGTGATCTTGTTCACCACATCGGCCGCCGCGTAGCCCAGCATGCGCTCGGCGCCGACGTTGAATATTTGAATGACGCCCTTCTCGTCGGTGGCGATGCTCGAGAAGTTGGCGCTGTTGAAAATGGCGTTCTGCAAGGCCCCCGTCTTCAGCAGAGCCTCTTCGCGGCGGACTTCGGTGCTGGCGTCCACCGTGCCGGCGGCGTCCTCGGCAACGTCCGGGTCGCTGTCTATGGTTGAGGTGTAGTCCATCGCTCCCCATCCGTGCACACGTGTTGCCAACACCTTGGTGCACCTCCCAACAGGAATCCGGCCGGCACGCGGCCTCTGTTCAAAGCGCTGAGAACATTAACGCTCCCGCCGTCGGAGTGGGGCAAGACTCGCGCCCTGGGAGACCTTCCATGGCACACCGCGGCTCGCACGGGATCGGCCCGCACGCGATCAGATGGCCAAATATGGTCACCAGCCTCTTGGCGCCGCTAACAGGACCGAGAAAGTTGACTTTCCCCTGGGTCCGTTTCCATAATAAGGACACATCAAACTGCCGGTTCTCTCGGGAAAAGGGGGATTCTTCATTGAAACGAACTCATTTGTTTTGTGCCGCCAGCCTGCTGGCCGCGTATGGAATGGCGCCGGTTTACGCCACGGTCACAATTCAGTCCCTGTCGCCATCGGTAGCCCCTCCGCAACCGCTGGGCACTGTGGTGAACTGGACCGCGAAAGCCACCGACTCCAACCCCAACGATCTGACGTTCCAATTCAACGTGACGCCCCCAAACGGTCCGCTCACGATGGTGAAGGATTTCAACATCGGAACCTTGTCGGCCGGGATCTGGAAATCCCAGGGGTTTACCTGGGCTACCATCGCCGGAGAAGGCACCTACACCATTCAAGTGATCGCGAAGGACTTCGTTTCCGGGGAGACCGCCACTAAGACCGCCAGTTTCCAGTTAACGACGCGCGTGTCGGGAGGGGTGGCCAGCGTAAACAGGACCGGAAATGCCTTGGTGGCCCTCTTCAGCGCGCCCTCATGCGCCGCGGGAAGCACCATGCGGGTCGCCTTTTATACGGGAACCGCCGCGCCGAACTACACTACATGGGCGCATTGCCAGCCCCCGGTGAGCATGAATGTCTATGTTGCCGGAATGCTGCCCTCCACCGCCTATGCGATGTATTCTCAGACCGACACGGGCGGCAGCATCGTCAATGGCGCGACGCTCACCTTCACTACGCAGGCCTTGCCCACCACGCTGCCGCGCGGTTTCTTCCCCACCTTTGCGGTAAATACCGCGGCGCCCGCCGACGATCCGAACCCCATGCTGCTGTGGTCCTTTACGAAAGTCATCGTTCCGGTGGCCACGGACTTGAACGGCAACATCGACTGGTATTACGGCAACGGCTCGGGTCCTTTGCTGACGCGCCCGGTGGCCGGCGGAACCATGCTGACCATCCAGAACGGCCCTTCCTGGGATTCATCGAATACGGTCCAACAACTGCTGCGGGAAATCGACCTGGCGGGCAACACCGTACGGGAGACCAATACCGGTGCGATCGCGAATCAGTTAGTGGCCCTGGGCTCCACGGACGCGACTCCGTGCGGCCAAATCACCCCACCGTTCAAGGCCGGAGACGCCTGCCTGAACGATTTCCACCACGACGCCATCCGTTATTCGATCGGCAGCCAGCAGTACACGGCTTTTATGGCGCACATCGAAAAGCTCTTTCCGCCGGGAACGCAAGGCAGCAAAGGCACCGCCCTGGTAGACGTGCTGAGCGAGTTTGTAATCGTGCTGAATTCAAGCTGGCAGGTGGTGTGGTACTACGATGCGTTCCAACAACTCGACATCAATCGCACGGCGCCGCTGGGAGAGACCTGTTCGGCCGGCGCCTCGGATTGTCCCACGCAGCTCTATTTGAGCACCAAAGCCAATGACTGGACGCACGCCAACACGCTCGATTACGTGGCCGCCAGCAGCGCCCAGAACCCGGATTCCGGCGATCTACTGGTTTCCATGCGCAACCAGGACCAGGTGATCAAAATCAACTACAACAACGGCGCGGGCAGTTGCGCGCCGCCGCCGGCCGCCAGTTGCATCGCCTGGTACATGGGGCCTCCGGATGGCTACCCGCCCAGCAACTTCACCATCGCCAACCCTAGCGGCGATCCATGGCCGTGGTTTTCGCACCAGCACGATGTCACCTATGCCAGTAGCGGCGTACCGTTGCACATTGGCGGCCTTACCGGCCCCCTGCTGACGATTTTCGATAACGGAAATACCCGCTATTCACCGCCTCCGCTGGGATTGGGCAGCCAATGCGGACCGAGCGATTGCAACAGCCGGGGCATGGCTCTGATTGTGGACGAGGCTTCCATGACGGTGACTCCCGTCATGCTGCAGGATCTGGGAGTGAAGACCACGGCATTGGGTGGCGCCGGATTCCTGTCGAACGGCAATTTCTTCTTCCAGACTGGGACTCCGAATACTCAGGCCATCGAGATCCTACCCACTACGTCTGTTTTCGGTACGCAAGTGATGAATGTGGGAAGCGTCGACTATTCATTCCGCGGCTGGCAGATGCCGAACCTGTACAATCCGCCGTCTTTGTGACGTGGGCCGCGCGATGTGGCGGTCGGGGTACGCCCAAGGAAGGCAGCTGAAAGCCGGCTTGAAAGGCCAGGCAGGGCGGCGCATGGCGCCGCCCCACTCGGGGGGACACATCCTTTAAGCCGCCTTGGCGAAATGGGGCGAAATCTCCTGGACGTTATCCCCCGGCGGCTCGGCAAAAACCTCGAGTAGGGCGGAGCGCACGCGCACGTACCTCTGGCACGCGGAACAGCCGCACTGGGCATTCCCTTCCGCATGCGCGATGAGGTACTCCAGTTGTTCGCGCAGGATGTCGGCCTGGGCCGCGGGTTCCGGGATTCTCTGTCGTTCAACTTGTGGGGCCATTGCATCACCTCCATACTCACCTAAATAGATGTATGGGAATCGAACCGGGGTCCGTTTGCTTATGTAAATGAATGTCAGCTTTGCATGACTAAAGGTTCATCCGCGATGTGCCGATGCAGTCAGTATGGAAGATCCGCCGGATCTGGAATTGATGGCCAATCGCTTCAACCGGTTGGTGAAGGAACTGCTCCTCGGGGAGGTGCGCCGCACCTCGTTTCAGCCGTGGGAAGTCCATCTGCTCTTGGACTTACAGGGCTGCCGGTTGACGCGCTCGCGCCGGGATGAGGCGCTGCGCCGTTACCAGCGGGTGGTGCAAAAGCAATTGGAGCGCAGGGAACTGCCACCCATCAAGTTCTCGGAATTCCTGGGGCGGCGGAAGCGGGGAGCGGCGCCGATCCCACCATCTTCAGCGGCTCAAGACCCGGCGTCCCTCAATCCGTAGTGTGCCGCTGAGCACCATTCGGATGGCTTCGGTGTAAATCCGGTGCTCCTCCTTCAGGATGCGCGCGGAGAGCGCTTCGACCGTATCGTCGTCGCGCACCGGCACCGCTGCCTGCACCAGGATGGGGCCGGCATCCAGGTATTCGTCCACGAAATGTACGGTACAGCCAGTCACTTTCACGCCATGCTCCAGCGCCTGGTGCTGCGCATCCAGGCCCGGAAACGACGGCAGCAGCGACGGATGGATGTTCAGCACCCTGCCTGGGAACTCGCGCACGAACCCGGCGCTCAGAAGCCGCATGTATCCCGCCAGGCAAACCAGATCCACGGCGCGCTTTTTCAGTTCCTCCGCCAGCATTCCGTCATAAATGGTTCGGTCCAGACCCTTCGAAGGGATGCATGCCGCGGGCAGACCGCGCGCGCGCGCCGCCTCCAGCCCACGCGCTTCCGGCCGGTTGGAGATCACAATGGCGATCTCGGCGTCGATCTCGCCGGCAGACACGTTATCCGCGATTGCCTCGAAATTCGAGCCGCGCCCGGAAAGCAGAATGCCGAGACGCTTCACCGGTACACCACCCGCGGCCCGCGGCGCTTTTGCGGCACGACCCGACCGGCTGCAAAGAACGGTTCGCCCAGGTTGCGCAGCACGTCTTCGGCGCGGCGCACCTGCGCTTGCGAAACCGCCAGAATCATGCCGATGCCCAGATTGAACGTGCGCCGGTAATCTTCTTCCGGCAGGCTGCCCAGCCGCTTCAGCAACTCGAAAATCGGCGGGATTGTCCAGGCTCGCGTATCGATCTCCGCGGCCAGCCCCTCGGGCAGCATGCGTGGCGTATTATCCGTTAGACCGCCGCCAGTGATGTGCGCCGCGCCCCGCAGGAGTCCCTTGTCCGCCAGTGCGCGAATCGGCCGCAAATAGCTGCGATGCACCTGCAGCAGCGCATCGGCCACCGTACCGCCCAATTCCGGCGCCACGCTCGCCGCCGCATAGCCCGCCACTTCAAAGAGCAGCTTGCGCGCCAGCGAGTAGCCGTTGGTATGCAGCCCGCTGGAAGGTAGCGCCAGCAGCACGTCGCCCGCCCGGATACGCTTGCCCGTAAGCAGCGCGCCCCGCTCCGCGGCCCCCACGATGAAGCCCGCCAAGTCGTACTCGCCGGGTGCATAGAGGCCCGGCATCTCCGCGGTTTCTCCGCCGATCAGCGCGCAACCGTTCCGGCGGCAGCCGCGCGCCAGGCCGGCTACCACCTGCGCGGCCACGCCCGCTTCCAGTTTTCCGGTCGCGAAATAGTCCAGGAAAAATAGCGGCGTAGCGCCCTGCACGGCGATATCGTTGACGCAGTGATTTACCAGATCCTCGCCCACGGTATCGTGCCGGCCTGTAAGGAAGGCGACTTTGATCTTAGTGCCCACGCCATCGGCCGAGCTGATCAGCACGGGCCGCTTCCATCCGGCCATGGAGTAGCACGCGCCGAACGTACCGATATCGGTCAGCACGCCGCGCGTGAAGGTTTCGCGCGCCAGCTTGCGTATGGAAGAAACGGCGCGATCCGCCTCATCGATGTTGACCCCGGCATCCCGATAGCGCATGGTTGGAATTCATAGTATAGCGGGGTATCTTTGGAGGACGGGTTTCAGCCGGCGCGGGGATTCTGCCCGGCTCTTGCTTTTGCGGAATCCTGGGTTTGGGGCTTCAACGCCGCGATTGGCGATGCGCACCGCCACCCAACCCACCTAAGTCAACGACCACCGCTACCAGCAGCCACAATAGATTGATTCCCGACGTCGGCATGCCGCTGTTCAGTTCCCATGCGTATACGATCGTAGTCAGCGGCAGGAAAATGAAGCCGAGTACCGGCAGCAGCAGACCACCGTGGAATGCGCGCTGCAGGTAAGTTGAAAAGAACCACATCAACGCCAGCGCCACGCGCGGAAACAGGACGACGATGAGCAGCAGGAAGCAAGGCATAGTCAATCTCCATTCGGGCAGCTAGCCGGTTCTAAACAGCGAGCTCCCCTTCCAGCCTGTCGATTTCGTGGCGCAGCCAGCGCTTCAGGGCCTTTTCGGAAGAGGCGGCATCCAGAGTGGCGATGGTTCCGCTCTCCTCATCGAGCGGAATATGGTGACAAGGGACATCTTCGCCTTGGCACGACTCGGGGACGTACCGCATCAGGATGCATTCGGCGCACGGGTGCGGACGCGCCGGATCGCCGAAATTCAGACAGGTCAACGAGTCTTGGAATGGAGACGTGGGTTGCCGCGGCGTACGCACCGAGCGGCCGTATCCGCCGTCCTCGACGAAGGCCAATTCGAATTTCAATTTCTCCAGGAGTTCGCGGTTCGCTGCAGACACAATCCACCAGATCTCAGCGCGATGCAGATTGGGGGCCAAAGCTGAATGTGTTGGCGAACCAGGTTTGCATCCCGAACTTCCGCGCGTTGATATGTGCAAGTCCTGCCGTCCATCAGGCAAGAAGTGCGCCTGGCATGGTAAAGCGATCAGGCAGTCTGTAGGCCGTAGTACTCGAATATGGAGCGATCCAGCCATCGACGGACCTAAGCGGAGACGATCGTGATATAACGGCAGTACCATGCAACACATGCGGTGCCTCGCGATCGCGCTCGCTGTCCTGCCCGCCTGGCATAGCCTTCGGGCACAGGGGACGGGTAAGATGCAGACCATCTATTCATTCCAAGTCCCGCCCGGCGCGGCTTACCCTCTGGCAGGGCCGGTCGTCAGCCCGAGCGGCGTGGTGTACGGCACAACCTATCTCGGAGGGTCCGCGACGGCTTGCGGCTCCTCCGGTTGCGGCACGGTGTTCGAGTTGACGCCACCGTCTTCGGCCGGCGGGGCTTGGATTGAAAGCTTGATATACGGCTTTAGCGGTTACCCGAACGGGAAGCAACCCCAGACGGGTTTGGTCTTGGGCGCCGGCGGCGCACTCTACGGGTCGGCTGACGGCGCGGTGTTCGAGCTGACGCCGCCGGTTTCCCCGGACGGGGCCTGGACGGAAACCACGGTATACAACTTCAGCGGCGCTCTCGATAGTGGCGGACCACCCACCGGGAATCTGGCTGTGGGCCCGAGCGGTTCGATTCTCGGGACGACCGCGTTCGGCGGCGCGTACGGCAAGGGCAAGGTTTTCGAGTTGACGCCGCCGGCTTCGCCGGGTGGGGCTTGGACCCTGGCCCTGCTCTACAGCTTCAGTGGTTTTGGTGACGGATCCCAACCGGACACGGGTGTCGTGTTCGGCGGCGGAGGTGCGATCTACGGCACGACTTACAAAGGCGGTGCGGGCTATGGCGCAGTGTTTGGACTCGGCCTTGTGGGAGAAGTTTGGCAGTTGAAGATGCGCGCCGACCTGGACGGCGGCACGCTGAACCACCCCTCCGGCTTGGCGCTCGGGCACGACGGTGCAATCTATGGCCAGACAGGTTCCGTCATATTCAGAGCAATGCCCCCCGCGACGGAGGGTGCCGCCTGGCCGGTCAAATCCATCTACACGGGCGGTTACATCAACGGGCTATCTGTGACTGTCGGCTCGACAGGCGCCATCTACTTCACGACTCCCACCGGCGGAACGTCCACCGCCTGTGGCAACCTCTCAGGCTGCGGTACGCTGAATGCGTTGATGCCCCCAACGTCGCCGGGGGGAGCCTGGACACCCGTGGTGCTCCACAACTTCACGGGGCAGCAAGGCGAAGGATACTGGCCTAATGGCGGTCTGGCCGTCACTACAGACGGCGCCGTGTACGGCACTACTCAACAAGGGGGCGAAAACCTCTTCGGAACGGTCTTCAGATACGCACCCTGACTCTGCTACCCAACTGCGATTTTCCGTCAAGGTGAAAATTCGGTGAATCGTCGTTTCGCCCCTACGCCACCACCGGCAACCGCAGGCGGAAGCATGCCCCGTTTCCGGGCTCGGACTCCGCCCACATGTCGCCACCATGATCCAGCACCGTCTGCCGCGATAGCGCCAGCCCCAGCCCCAGCCCGTTCTTCTTCCCGGCGCTGACGAACGGCTCAAACAGGCTATCGCGGATCTCGGGCGCGATGCCCGGACCGGTGTCGCACACATCCGCGACCACGAATCCGTTTTGCGCGGCCGCCGAGATCCGGATCTGGCCGCCCTCCGGCATCATTTCCAAAGCGTTGCCCACCAAGTTGGAGAAGACCCGCTCCATGCGGTTGCGCTCCAGGGGCAGCTCGATTTCGTCCGGGATGCGGATCTGCACCTGCACGTGCTGCGCTTCGGCGGAAGCCAGCAGGGATTCGCAGCCGGCGGCCGCCACTTCCCGCAGCTTGCAAACCTCCGCGCCGCGGGCGCTGCCCCGCGACACGTTCAGCAGGTCCTGCAGCAATTCCTGAATGCGCCGCGAAGCGCGATAAATGTTAGCCGCCAACCGTTTCACTTGCGCCGGTGTCAGTTCGGCATCCACCAACATCTCAGACCCGCCGTAAACCGCCGCCAGCGGATTGCGCAGATCGTGCACGATGGAACTCGAAAGCCGCCCGATGGTGGAAATGCGCTCCTGGCGTATCAATTCCTGGCGCGCCTGCTGGATGGATGCGCACATGGCGTTGAAAGTCCGCGCGAGCCGCCCGAGCTCATCCTGGCTAACCACCTTCACGCGATGCTCGTAATTCTGCCGCGCCACCTCCGCGGCCGCGCGGTCCAACTCTTTCAGCGGTTCCACGATGCGCCGCGCCAGCACGTAGGTCAGGCCCAGGCTGGCGGCCACCGCCAGCAGCCACAGCAGAATAATATTGCGGCGCAGCGCAGCCAACCGCTCGCTGGCGGCCGCGAACGAGCGCAGAATCCACAAATTGCCGATGGGCTTGCCCTCGATGTCCAAGAGCTGCGTGGGACGCGCGGCATACTCGATGCCGCCGGCTTTGATGGGCTCCCGCGTGGCATGCGCGGCGAGCCTGGCGGCCACTACGCGCGCGGCCTCGGCCGACAGCGAGGAGGCAATCGGCTGCCCGTCCAACACAAAGAGGAACTCGCTGCCGCCGGTGTCCGCCTTCAACTGCCTGGCCACCGGACTGTCCACCTCATATCCGGTGACCAGCACGTTCTGCAGCACGTTCTCCAGGTAGACCGGCGTGAAAACGGTGTGGTACAACCGCCCTCCGTGCACCAGGAAGCCGGACGCCTGATCGGGGAAACGCGCCGCGGCCGTGCGCACATACCGTTCGGCGACGGGCATGGCGCCCACCGATGCGATCACTTTGCCGGACGCATCCGTTACCAGCAAATCGGCGCTGATCGCGAGCTTCTTCCACAGCTCGTTGGCGGTATCGAAAATGGTGGCCGCGTCCCGGGTGCCGAAGGCCGAACGGACGTCCGACATCTGGCTCAGGGTGAGGCTCACGGAAGCCAGCAGCCCGGCGCGGGCTTTCCACAGCGATTGGTAGGCCTGGATGCCGGCGCCCACCTCGTCTTCCATGGTGCTGGTGGTGGTCTGGACGGCGTTGCGCAGCACGATCCAGCCGGTCAGCGCGAACAGCAAGGTGACGGCCAGGGAGGTGGAGAGCAGGATCTTCCACAGCAGCGACAGGCGTGAGAAGCTTGGCATCATGGTTCAGCCGTGGTTACTCATGGGTTCGGCCGGTAAGCGGGCGAGTCGTCGATGGCCGGCGGATAGTCCCTGTCCCACTTGTTCTTGTGTGGCGCCGGGATGTAGCCCGTTTCAGAAATGCGAATGGTCCGCACCCGCGACCCTGTGTTTTCCACGCTGACGGGCGCCACCAGCGCGTTCAGCGTCTCATCCGTGGCCCTTTCGTGGAAGATGTGCAGCATATAATTTCCAAGCGGCACATCGTGGATTTCAAAGCCTCCATCGGCGTCCGAAACGGCGAACCACGGTGAGTCCAGCACCGCGATCACCGCGCTCATGGTTGGATGGATATTGCAAAACACGCGCACGATGCCAGGGCGCTTGAATACCACGTCCCGGCTGGTATTGGGTTTGTACAGACTTAGATCGAAAATCTGACCATTGTAGTTGGAAAACACGTTATGGAAGATCGGGTCTTTATTAGGAAAGTCAACGGTGGCGCCCACCGGAATGGCCAATACGTGCGGCGTGAAATGCTTGTCCTTCTGCGTCATCCGGAAGTGACGGACCGGGACACTCCGCGGCGGGTCGCCGGCGACGGGTTCCAGCCACACCACCACGTCCCTGAAATCCTTGTTGCGGCGCACGCCCGGGTCGCGTGAATCGGTCAGCTCCACCGTCCCTTTCACGCTGGCGCACCAAACCGGCAAGAGCCAGAGGCCGCTAAAACAGATACGCCAGAGCCAGGTCATAGTGATTGTTCAATCGAAGGCTACTATCAATATAAGCGGTGCGCGCCTGGGAAACCTCTGCCCCCAGCAGTACGTTGGGCGCCAGGCGGTAGAAGAAGTTTGCGCCGTACAGCCAGTTGCGGCCAATGGCGTATGCCGCGAGATCCGCGGTATTGCCATTCTCCAGGCCGGAAAAAAGGTGGAACGAAAGGCGGGGAGTGGCCAGCAGCGTGAGTTGCCCCCATCCGCCCTTGCTGCGTACCGGGATGGCCGCGCCAGTAGGCAGGATCGTGAAACCCTCGACGCCGCCCACCGGCGCCACGTTTTGCCCGCTGAAAAATGCGCCCGTGAATTCCAGCTTCGGCAAGGGATTGGCGAACCAGTCGAGCGAGAACAAATGGGATGGCACCGATGCGCCGGCCACATGCGTGACGCTGGTGTGGAAGCCGGGAGCGATCTCCACGCGGGGGGCATCCTGCGCGCCATCTGGCGCGCCGCCTTGGAAACGATAGTAGAACTCAAAACGGCCTTCCAGGCCGGGCCGCGCAGGCTCTGGGGTTGCCGTGCTCTGCTGGTAAGGCTGCACTTCGTTGGTCTGCACCGCGCCAAATTGCGCGCGGACGCCGGTGTCGTCCGTGAAACGGATCTTCTGCTCGAAGCGCACCTGCGGAGTCCACAGCCACAGGTTGCCGGCGGCGGCCAGAGGTGCGAACTCCACTTGCGCCAGCGAGGCGGGCGAGCGCGGCGCGAAAATAGGAGTCTCCACGCCCGCCATGATGCTTTGGTTTGTCCAATCGATGGCGATTTCACCAGTTCGCAGCCGGAATCCCAGATCCAGCGGCGTGCCCGAGCCGCCCGCGAAATCCATGTAGACGTTGCCGTATACTTTGCCGCCCCCAAAAACCTGCGGGCCGGAATAGTCCAGGCCGATGGTGGTCTGATAGAAGCTGCCGCCGCCATCGGACTGGTTTCCGGGCCAGGCGAACGTGGGGTATTGCTGCCCGCCACTGCCTTTGGAGTTCAGGAAGGCGTTGAACAGAGCCATGCCGGTGACCCGGATGGGAAACTTTTGGGAAGCTTCCACCTTGCTCTGCGCGAGTTCTTCGACGCGGCTCTCGTCCACAGCGACTTTCTCCTCCGGCGCGGGCGCGGTTTGTGCCGGCTGCGGCTGGCCGCGGGCCTCGGCCAGCGCGTTCCGCAGTTGGCGGATCTCATCGGCCATCGATTGGTTTTGCTTTTCCAGGCGGTCCAGGCGCTGCATGATTTGGCCCAGATCCGGAGAGGCTGTTTGAGCGGCCATCTGGGACGCGAGCATGCCCGGCGCCAAGAGCATCGGCAGCCCGCGCCAGGCGCGCCTACGGGGAACGATCGGCAGACTTTGCATCGAGAAGTTGCTCCAGTTTGAGCCGCACCTGTGCGGGCGAATAGGGTTTCGGGAAGAATGCGTTTGCGCCGATCGACGCCAGGCGCTCAGGCGTGCCGGGATCCGTGTCGCCGCTGACCACGATAATGGGCAGCCGCCGGTGGCGGGGTTCGGCGCGGATCCGCTCGATGAATTCGAATCCGTCCATGCGCGGCATGTTCAGGTCGGTGACCACGGCGCGCACGGCGCAATCCGCGCGGTCGAGCAGACGCAAAGCCTCCTGCGCCGTAGGCAGCACGGTCACGGCGATGTCCGGTATGGCCAGGAATGCCATTTCCAGGGTGGTGGCCCAGCTAGCCGCATCTTCGACTATGACGACAGTACCGGCCGGCATTTCCAAGCTCCCCCTTGCACCTCACCTGTACATTTTCACCCATTCGGCTGGGCGCGCGGTGGGCATGCTGTAAAAAAGCTGTAAAACTTCGGGTCGATCCGCGGAGCGCCGGGATCCGGCGACTATAGCGCTTTCTCGAAGAAGTCCAACATGGCCTGCTGCATCTGCTTCTGCAGCGGACCGCTGACCCCGTGCGCCTTCTGCGGGTACACGATCATTTGAAACTGCTTGCCCTCCCGCTCTAAAGCGTTGGCCATCTGCACGCTGTTCTGGAAATGTACGTTGTCGTCCTCGATGTTATGCAGGATCAGCAGCCGCCCTTTGATCTCACCCGCGTTGGTCTGCGGCGAACTGCGGATGTAGCCTTCCGCATTCTCCTCGGGCAGGCCCATGTAACGTTCCGTGTAGATCGAATCGTAGTTGCGCCAATCGGTGACCGGCGCGCCGGCGATGCCCGCCTTGAATTTGTCCGGAGCATTGGCTAGGGCATACAAAGTCATGTAGCCGCCATAACTCCAGCCGGTGATGCCCACGCGGGTCACGTCCGCGAAGCCCAGGGTCGCCAGATAGCGGATTCCATCAAGCTGGTCGCTCAACTCGTGCGCGCCCGTTTCGTGATAGATCTTCGATTCCCAAGTGTGCCCGCGGCCGGCCGATCCGCGATTGTCGAGCTGCCAGACGAGGTATCCCTTCTGCGCCAGCACCTGGTCGAAACCGGCGCCGCTCCAGGCGTCGTGCACCGACTGCACGCCGGGGCCGCCGTAGATCATGACAATCACCGGGTACTTCTTATCGGGCGCGAAGCCCGCCGGCTTGATGATCCGGGCATAGAGTTGCGCGCCGTCGGTGGCCTTGATCTTGACGATCTCGGTGGGCAGGATCTCCAGATCGGGAGGCGTGGCCTCCTTATACACCGCGATCTGCGACCCGTCGCTTTCGTGCAGCGTACGCCGCGGCGGCGTAGCCATGCTGGATGCGGTATCCATATAGAACTCGGTGGTGGGACTCATGGAGATGCTGTGCGTGCCCGCGCCGCCGCTCAGCCGCTGCTTCTGTTTGCCGTCCAGGCGCACCCGGTAAAGCTGCCGTTCCAGCGGACTCTGCTCGGTCGAAACAAAAAAGACCTCGCGCGTCTCTTCGTTCACCCCCGCCACTTGGGTCACTTCCCAGTCGCCCTTGGTGATCTGTGGAACGTGCTTGTCGTCCATCGAATAAAGGTAAAGGTGCCGATAGCCGTCCCGCTCGCTGCCCCACAAGAACTGCTTGCCCTTATTGAGGAAGCGGAAGTCGTCGTTCACATTCACCCAATAGGAGTCCTCCTCGGTAAGGAGTATCCGCGATGCGCCCGTGCGCGCGTCCGCCAGCCCCAGGTCCAGACGGTTCTGGATACGATTCAGACGCTGGTAGGCCACGGCGCGGCTGTCGGGCGCCCATTGCACCCGCGCCAGCAGGTGGTCGCGTGTTTCGCCGATATCCATCCAGTGCGTTGGGCCGCCGTCGGCCGCCACCACTCCCAAGCGCACATCCGCATTGGGCGTGCCCGGCTGCGGAAAGCGTTCGGGTTCGGCCAGCGCGCGCCAGGAGAGCAGATCCACCTGCGGGAATATGGATTCGTGGCCGACGTCAAACTGCAAATAGGCGATTTGGGTGCCATCGGGAGACCACCAATGCGCGGTGGAGATGTTCAGCTCTTCCGGGTACACCCAGTCCAACTCGCCGTTCCACAGGACGGCGGAGCCATCGGTGGTGAGCCGCGTGACTTTCTTGGACGCCACTTCCAAGCTGTACAGGTCGTGTTCGCGGCGGAAGGATACGAAGCGGCCGTCGGGCGAGAGCTTGGGATCGCGCTCCACATCCGTGGTGGCGGTGAGCTGTTCCCATTTGCCCGTTTCGGTATGCAGCAGGAACAGGTCGCCCTGCAGGCTGATCAGCATCTCCTGGCCGGTGGACGACCATTGAAAGTTTTGCTCGGAAACGCGCCGGTTCTGCCAGTCCGTACCTTCCGTCCGCGGCGGCTTCACGGCCTTTTCCTCCAGCGGGCCGAGCGCCACCAGTTGCTTCTTTTTCTTGGATGCGACATCGTATTGCAAGATGGCCTTCTCTTCCATCCAGGCGAAGCGTTTTCCATCCGGAGCCCAGGTGATCGACGGCATGCGCGCGGGCGCCGGAATGTTCTGGATGGTGACCGGTTTTTTCTCGGCGCCGAGGCTGGCGATGGCGAGCAGCGGCAGGACACAGCAAATCCTTCTCATAAACCTGCATTGTACATCCGTGGCCCATGGCCCATAGCGCCCATCGCCGGTTCACGCTGTGGCATGCTAAAGCAATCCATGGAATTCGTCAGCGGCAATATCGGATGGATTGAAGTGATCTGCGGCCCGATGTTTTCGGGCAAGAGCGAAGAGTTGATCCGGCGCCTGCGCCGCGCCATGATCGCGCGCAAGAGAGTGCAAGTGTTCAAGCCCGTGATCGACACGCGCTACGCGCTCGACGAGATCGTGTCGCACGGCGATCTGCGCATGAAGTCGGAAGTGGTGAACTCCGGCAGCGAGATCCTGGATCGGGTGGATTGGCGCTCGGAGGTGATTGGCGTGGACGAAGCGAATTTCATGGGGGAGAGCCTGGTGGACGTCGCGCAGCGCCTGGCCGACAGCGGCAAACAGGTGATCGTGGCCGGGTTGGACACGGACTATCTGGGCCGCCCGTTTGTCCCTATCCCGGACCTGCTGGCGCTGGCGGAATCCATCACCAAGACGCTGGCCATCTGCGTACGCTGCGGCAATCCGGGGAAGCACACGCAGCGGCTGCGCGGCGCGGAGGATCTGATCGTGGTGGGCGCGGCCGATATGTACGAGGCGCGCTGCCGGCGCTGCTTCGAGCCGGGCATCCCCAAGCAGACCGAGCTGGATTTTCTGAAGGGGCGCAAGGGCGGATCGCAGGCAGGCTGAAGGTCCGCCCACGGCGGCGGCGCACGGCGCCGCTCTACCGGCTGCGCGGCTTGAGGCTGATCTTGACCGGCGTGTTCACCGGAAGTACCACGTTGGCTCCGCGGGCGATGAAGGTGGAGTAGACACTGAAAGCAGCGCCGGTGATGGCTATACTCGAAGCGAAGGCACGAGGACCCACCTGTGTCAACACGGTGCCAATCAACCCGAGTCCCACCGCGCCCGATTCGGCGCGCCCTCCGATGTCCCAATCGGGAACACCCTGAGCATTGTAATCCTGATGAAACGACAGTCCGGCGACGGCGGCCGCAATGGCTGGAAAAATGAACCGGGTTTTCGGGCTGTCGACATGCGTGCCGCCTTCCGCATCGAGGACCAAGTGCGCGTTGAAGTCCGCCTCCACGCCTTCCAGGTAACCTTGGACGCCTTGCGCGGCGCTAGCCGGCAACTGCATCTCGCGGAATGCGAAAAGCACCTTCCCGTTGCGGTGAAAGAAACGTGCATGTTGCGCCTCTACGATATCTCCGAGAAGACGGCTGCCTTCCGGAATCAGCAGGCTGCGATCGCCCGAGAACACGGGCCGGGTCACCACGGCTTCCACTGGCGCGCCTTTGCGAGCGGTCGCGGAACTGACCGGGGTGAGCAGGCGGGCGCTAACCTCCTGCCCGTCGGATTCGGCAAAGGCTGGGGAATCGCTGCGCGCTTCGACCGGATAGGGCGCGAGGCCGGTGAGTGGCTCCTGCAATACTCCGGTGAAAAGCGTGCCCGCCGACCAGGCCTGCCGGTGATATGGAAGCATCTCGAACAGCCGGGATTTCAGCCGGCTCAGCTTGCCCGGCTCTTTAAAGGCGAGGATGGCCGCCCGGTCCATTTGTGTAAGCTTGTCGCGCGCGGCTTCGGCTGGGGACGTGCGCTCTTCCCCTTTCCGCGGGGGTTTGGCGATACGCATGGTGTGCGCGGTTCCGCGCGAAGGCGTGGTGCGCAGAGGCAGGCGCGAACCGCCGCTCAGCACCAAGGTGTCAAACTGCGCGCGAACTTCCCGTGGTGGTGTGAGGTTGCCATACAGGAGCGCTTGCAGGCGCCGGCCGATGGGCACTCCGCCGATCTCGGCGATATGCCCTTCCACCAGGCTTCCGGCGGGAAGGACCATGCGGTCGTAAACGTAAATGGGATCCACCAGCCGGCCCTGGATCGGTTCGCCTACGCGCTTGATGGCGACGCGGCGTTCCAGCGCCACGCGAAGAGGAACACCGGACGGAACCGTCGTCCCTAGCCGGACGCTGGGCGCTAGGGGGGCCTCCTGCGCCAGAGCTGCGGCGGCAGCTAACCACAAGGCCATGCATCCACGCATTAGCGATTTCTCCGAGTCCGCAGTATACCGCGTTCCGGAAACCGCTAGCTGACGGGCGCGGCTCAGTAACAGCAGGCGCCGATCTCGCAAGGTTAACGAGCTGCGGCCGTCAGGGAGCGGTTTTCTGGTCAGTTCGTGCCCGTCTTGGGCGTCTGCGCCGGCGCGAGGAGCCTCTCGCGATTCTGGCGCAGATCGATTCCGGTCGGCGCGGCGGGATAAGGCTTGTCGCCCATGATCCCTTTCCAGAGAATGCGGTTGAACGCGGCGCCATCCACGCGGTCCGCGTCGGAGAAGTCCATTCCCTTAGTGACCCTCGCCCAGTACTGCGCGTCGTTGGCGTTAGGCGGGCACGGCGTCAGGCCAGCCGGCTGGGCAGGCAACGGCAGCGGACTTGTCACACCAGTAATATACAGACACGCCGACGGAACGGCGGTAAAGCTCCAAGGGCTGGGCTTGGAGTTGAAGACGTCGGCCATGGGGCGCGCCAGCGCGTCGTTCAGGTTCAACCACATCGGGTAGCCCAAGGTCTGCAATTTCTGCGGCAGTCCCAAGACCTCTTCAATCGTGCGCACGAAGTCGATAGTGTTATACGCCGTGGAGACCAGCGTTTTTTGCTTCACGTAGGCGCCCGCCACGAACGCGATGGTGCGGTGGGAATCGACGTGATCGCCGCCATCCTGCGAGTCGTCTTCGACTACGAAAATCAAGGTATTGTTCGCGTACACCGGGCTGTTTGCGATCTTTTGAATCAGCAAGCCGACCGCGTAGTCGTTATCCGCCACCATCCGTTCCGGAGTATTCTGACCGGTCGCGAGCGGAAACGGGGCAGTGAAGTTTCCGGTATGATCGTGCATGAAGCGCACGAGAGTCAACGAGGGCAGCCCCCCTCTGGCGTAATTGGTATCGAACTCCCGCTCCCACTCCGTGTAGCGGTAATAATCCGGAAGCGAGTTGTCGAAGCCGCGGAAATACGGATCGGTGTACGGGGTAAGGGCGACATTCGTGGGGTAGGCCACGATCGTGCCCGTGGCGAACGGGTTGGCCAGCACGGGAATGGTTTCAGGATTCGTTTGATAGCGGGTGAGGTCGACAAAGAACCCATAGTTGCGCACCGTGAGACCGGCCCGCAGCGCGGCGTCCCACAAATAGCCGGTATTGATTTCGTTGTCCGGTCCATCCGGCGCAGCCACGTCGGTCTGGCCCGCTAACACATCCGGATCGTTCGGCGTCGCGGGATCGGCGGCTATGCGCCCGGCAAGGGTCGGAATCCCAACGTTCACGTTACGATTCAAACCCTCGGAATCCGTGCTGGTGGCGCGGTACGCGTAGGCCACCGGGTATTGACGTTCCACCACGTCGGGGGCTTGCGCCGCGGTGCTCCACAGCCAGCCGTCATAACTGACTTCGGCGGTGGCCAGGAAGTTGTCGAGCGTGACAAAGGCTTGCGCCAGGTTATGCAGATTCGGCGTGATTGCCTGTCCAAACATGGGCAAATTAGGTTCGCCATTGCCGATCGGCAGGTCGCCCAGAACCTGATCGTAAGTCCGGTTTTCCTTGAGGATGAAGATCACGTGCTGGACACCCTGACTGACGGCCGCCATCACCGCGGCGTCGCTGGCGCTCTCGGTGCTGGAGAACCGGTCGTTCGTGGCTACCTGCGCGGTCAGCGTCGCAAGTTGTGCCGTGCTGGGGCGCGGAAAGGTCTGGAGGCCGGCCTTGGTCGTCTGCGGGTTATATAGATTCGTAGCGTAGCAAGTGGGCCACCCGATCGGTCCATAGCCGCCGTAGCACCAGGTGGGATTCGCGCCCGTGGGCGACTTCCCGTTGATCGCGTACACGGAGCTGCCATCGCTGCTGAAGCTCACTGAGTTGGGGTACCAGCCGGTCGGAATCAGGCCAACCACTTGGTCGCCGCTATTCTTTCCGCTCAGCGCCACCACCGAGACGCAATTCAGATTGCCATCCGTCACATAAAGTTGCTTCTCATCCGGCGAAAGGGTCACGCTGTTGGGGTTGGCGCCTTTATAATAGGAACCTTGTGCCAGGGAGGACGGCAGGAGGGACGCGACTACCGGGATGGTTTCGAGGATCGCGTTGCTTCCGGTGTCGATTACGTCAACCGTATCCGACTGGTCTTCGACGACATACAGGAGCGTCTGGGCCGCGTTCAGAGCCATCTTGTTCGGTTGGCCTTTCAATGGGATGCGGGCCGTGACGGCCGGCGCCCACGGGAAAAAGGACGTGGCTTCGGGATGCCACCAAAACAGGTTCACTACCACGATCTCGCGGTCGCGAACGCTGGAAATATAGGCTGTGGCATTCACTCCGTTACCCTTCACCACCACCCAAAACGGATACTCGCCGCCGGGCGTGCCGGCCAGCCAGGCGTTGGTTTTGCCGGGGCGCAGGTCGAGTTCCGTGCGGTTCGACCAATGGCCGAGTCCTCCGGTGAACACCGTAATCGAGTCGTTGTAGTAGTTCACCGCCACCAGCGTCTGTCCATCGTTCGAAATAGCCACGCCGGCCGCGCAAGGAGTCACGCTAATGCCAACGCCCTGCGCGTGGCCCAAGGGCAGCGCCGTTCCAGGCTGCTGCGCCCAGATTCCCTGGCCGTTCACAGTAAATATCTGGATATTGTCGTTGTAGCAGCCAGTCACGTAAAAGGCCGCGCCGGAAGGATCGAAGACAATTCCGTTGTAGGTATTAGCGATCTGCAGCACTTGCTTTTGGATCGGCGCGGGCGTCGAAATGTCGAAGACGAAGACGTACTCGTTCGAGTTCGCCCAGTCCCATGCAAACGGCGCCGTGGGCGGCTGGATGTCGACGGTGAAGTAGCGGTTGTACCCGCTGGTGAGAACCAGCATGGTCTTGCGATCCGGACTCACCACGCTGGTGACGGCTTGCCCCGCTTCCCAGGACGACGGAAGGGGTGCACCGGGGTACAACGCGACCTGGGTGCCGCCGGGCGCCAACGGCGTAATCTGCTGGCCCATATTGGGCAGGGGCTGAGGCTGCGCGTAGGCGCAAGCGCCCGAGAGGACCAACGCCAGTGTAAAGCCAATCGTTGAAAGCGGGAAGGCGTGCCACACGGCACGGTGGGCATCGTTGCAGGTTTTCGGCTGATTTTCCATTATTATTCTCCACCATACGGTAGCTCATCCTGGCTGAACTCCACGGCGAATCGGACATATCTGTCTGGTTTACTATCCAAAGAGAGCGTCAGCGCGGCGAACTAACAGTTGATTGTGCCTGCTTCACGAAGAAAATCTCAATCAGATTGGGGCGGGGAACGAACTTCGCTCGCCGTGGCTGGTGGCAGTGCCACCTGGCTTTGCCGATGCTGAACAGACGGCGCCGCAAAGTGGGGCAGGACTCCAACCTTGTGGGGCGGCGCCATGCGCCGCCGAAGAGCGGGCCTGCGAGGCCCGCGCAGGCTGCGAGCCTGCCCCACGGCGGCGGACGGAATGTCGAAACGCAGTGGGTTTTCGACCGTGCGCGGGTCCTCCAGGACCCGCTCTTCGCGTAGTGAAAGCAAGCGCGTGCTGGGCACAAGCAGGCCGACGTGCATCTTTAGGCAAGACCGGCCGCAAGCGTCCTCTGCCGGTCAAACCCGCAGCGTGGCCTTCAGGCGCACCGGATCGAGCAGCAGATCGATGGCGTTGGCGGCGCCCACCACGAACAGATCCGCATTCCGCATCGCATCCATGGCGCACCCTTCGCCGTTGTCGACGGCGATGGCCAGTCCGCCGCCTTCCCGTACCGCTTGCAGCATTAACCGATCGTTGTTGCCGTTGCCAAAGGCGGCTACTTGCCGCAGGTCGAACCGACTCAGATAGTTGGCCTTCTCGACATCATGCCTGCCGGTCCCCAGCAAGTGCGGTTTCGCGATGCCGGCTAACTCACTCCCGGCCGTTCCAAATGAGTCGGCGGTCACAATGTGAAGATCTACCCGAGTCGCTAACTCCCTTAACCGCCTTTTGACTTCGGGATCGATGTTCCCGCCGAATGAATGCGTTCCTGTATAATCGCTCACAATTATACGGATGTGGCGCTGGCCAAAACCGGGGATATCGATACTGATTCCAGGCTTATCCATAGGTTACAATGACACTTACCATGAAACTCGCATTCATCGGCGCCGGCAACATGGGCTCGCCCATGGCGCGCAACCTGCTGCGGGCCGGCCATCAAGTGACTGTATATAATCGCACGCGCGCGCACGCCGAACCGCTGATGCAGGAAGGCGCGGTACTGGCGGACTCGGCCGGGGATGCGGCGCGTGACGTGGACGCTATTATCACGATGCTCGCCGAAGACCAGGCCGTGGAGCAGGCGGCGCAGGGTTTCCTGGAGACTCTGGCGCGTGACACGATCCACATCGGAATGAGCACCATCAGCGTCGCGTGCTCCCGGCGCCTGGCCGAACAGCACGCCGCGCGCGGGCAAATCTACGTGGCGGCGCCGGTGTTCGGACGGCCCGTGGCGGCTGCCGCGGCCAAGCTTTGGATTGTGGCGGCCGGTCCACCGGAATCGGTGGCGCGCTGCCAGCCGGTATTCGACGCGCTGGGGCGGGGCACTTCGGTGGTCGGCGCCGAGCCATGGCTGGCCAATGCCGTCAAGCTCTCCGGCAACTTTCTGATCGCCGCGGCGCTGGAATCGATGGGCGAAGCCTTCGCGCTGGTACGCAAGTCCGGCGTGGATGCCGGACAGTTCCTGGAGATCGTCAACAACGCGCTGTTTAATTCGCCGCTATACGCCGGCTACGGCGCCGCTGTCGCCAAAGAGCAATTCGAGCCGGCGGGTTTCAAGCTGCGGCTGGGCTTCAAGGATCTGCGGCTGGTGCAGGAAGCCGCCGAATCGTTGGCCGTGCCGATGCCGTTGGCCGGCGTGTTGCGCGACCGCTTCCTGGCGGCACTGGCCCGCGGCGAAGGCGATCTCGATTGGGCCGCTATCGCGCGCGTCGCGGCGGTGCAGGCTGGGTTGTAACGCTATTTCTTTGGAAATAGAGATGGCGGATTATCGTAGGTTGCGGCTGTCTCGCCGGGGCAGCCTTCCTGACGGTTGAAGCCGATTTCGGCCATCTTGTAGGTGTACGGGCCGCGATCCTCAACGAGGAAGTAGACGCTTAACGGCTCGGGAATTTCACGTTCGCCGATGTTTTCGAGAGCCGCGCCAATCTGCGTAACACCCGGACGCTCCGCGCAAGGTTGCGCAAATTCGTATTCGCCGAAGATATAATCGGCGCGCAGGAACCGGTGCCACTTCTCCAGTGCCGCCGAGGAGCGCGGCTGCACCTCGTCCCAGGGACGGATCATCCACTCATGGACAAAATCCTTGGGCTGTAAGGCGACTGGATCGATGCGCTGCACGCTGTCTCCGCTGATACTGTAGTGCATGACGTAGGTTCGCCGCCAGCCGGCTCCCAAAGCCTCGGCCTGCAGTTCAAGCGACAGGTCACCCGGTGTCAACTTAGCCTGCGCGTCAAATAAAGTATAGGTGTGACTCCCGGAGAAAATGGGGATCGCGCGTTCACTGCCGGCGTCAGTGCGAAATAAACGGTAGTCGAGCCCATTCCACACGGGCGCGCACGCCACGGCGTACCAGGAGGCGTAAAAGACCCGGCTTCCGAAGTTATCGGGCTGGGAGAACCGGGTTTCCTGCACCTGGTTACCCCAGTCGCTGTTCCCGTCGGCTTCCAGCAGGCGGATCCAGGAGTCTGCCCTAAAGCGATAGAGGTATATCGAGACATCGGAGCCACATGGCACCGTAACACCTGCCTCGACCACTAGTAGCGCGCCCGGGTCTTCCGGAGGGCGGGAGAGCTTCACAAATGAGACGTAGCCGGACTCAGCGCTGGGCTTGTCCGGTGCGAGCACACCGGCTTTCCTGAGTTGAGCCGTCAATTGCGCTTCGAGACCTTGGTATTCCCGGTCGAGCGCCGGCAGATTTGCGGGAAGGCGCAATTCAATCCTGTCGCGGAGCGCGTGTTGGAGGTTAGTCCAATCAGGGCGTGTCAGCTTACCGAAATCTTCTCGTCCGCGCAGCCGCTCGGACTCGGCCACCAAACGGTCCAGTTCGGCCGGCTGTCCGACCACAACGGGCGCGATGCCCAACAGGAAAATGCAGAGCCACTTCGGCATTGACAATCACATTGTAGCCCCCAAGACCGGCTGAAGCCTGTCCTACCAAGATATAATCAGACTTCGCAATCCTTTTGGAGGAACCCATGCCCGCAGACGCTCTGGAACAAAGAGTCCGGAAGGCGCTCGACAGCTTCCGCATTGAATTACCTTCCTGGGGCTTTGCCAACACCGGCACACGTTTCGGAAAGTTCCAACAAGCCGGCGCCGCCACCACCACCGCCGAGAAATTGAGCGACGCCGGCCAGGTGCATCGCTTCACCGGCTGCTGCCCGACCGTAGCCATGCACGTCCTATGGGACTTTCCGGACGGCAAGTTCAGCGTGCCGGAAGTCATGCTGATGGCCGAGCGGCACGGCGTCAAGATCGGCGCCATCAACCCGAACGTCTTTCAGGACCAGATTTACAAACACGGCTCGCTGGGCAACCCGGACCCGGCCATCCGCCGCACCGCACTGCAACACATTTTGGACTGCATCGAGATCGCCAGCGCCACCGGCAGCCGCGACATCTCGCTCTGGTTCGCGGATGGATCGAGCTATCCGGGCACGGCCAATATCCGGCACCGCCGCCGCTGGTTCGAAGAAGGCCTGGTGGAAGCGCATCGCAATCTGGAGCCGAACCAGCGCCTGCTGGTCGAGTACAAGCCCTTCGAGCCGGCCTTCTATCACACCGATATCGCCGATTGGGGCATGTCGCTGTTGATGGCGCGCAATGCCGGACCGCAGGCCAAAGTGCTGGTGGATACAGGACATCATTACCAGGCGCAGAACATCGAGCAGATCGTGGCGTGGCTGCTTTCGGAGAACATGCTGGGCGGCTTCCATTTCAACGACCGCCGCTACGCCGACGACGATCTCACGCTGGGATCCATCGATCCATATCAGATCTTCCGCATCTTCCATGAAATTGCGTTGTTCGAATGGGAGACCGGCCGGCGCGCCGAGATCGCCTATATGGTGGATCAGAGCCACAACCTGAAAGACAAGATCGAAGAGACGATCCAGACCGCGATGACGGCGCAAGAGCTCTATGCCAAGGCCGCGCTGGTGGACCATGCGGCACTGGCGCGCCACCAGAGCAAATCTGCGCTGGTGGATGCCGAAGAGTGCCTGAAGGAAGCTTTCGCCACGGACGTGCGCCCCGCCATCCGCGAATGGCGCAAGTCTAACGGCATCCCCACCGAACCGCTGAAGGCCTTCCGCGAAAGCGGCTACCAGGAGAAGGCCGCGCGGGATAGGGGCGCGAAGAACGCCGCGGCAGTCACCAGGTATGCATAAGAACGACACCGGAACCACAGATGGATACAGATGCACAAGGATAAAACCGTTCTTATCTGTGTGCATCTGTGTCCATCTGTGGTTGCCTTTTCTGGTGAGCGCGGCTAACCCGGAGTTGCTTACCCGTCCCTGGAGCGCCTGCTGGACCTCGGTCGCCGACACCCCGCCGTTCGATTACGGGGTCTATCACTTCCGCCGCACCTTCAACCTGCCCGGCCAGCCCCACACCTTCCTCATCCACGTCACCGCCGATAACCGCTACAAGCTTTACGTCAACGGCGAACTAGTCAGCCTCGGTCCGGCGCGCGGCGATCTGCAGCACTGGCGCTATGAGTCGGTGGATATCTCCCCATACCTAAAAGCGGGCAAGAATGTCCTCGCCGCCGTGGTCTGGAATTTCGGCGAGTTGGCGCCCGAAGCGCAGATCACGAACCGCACCGGCCTCCTTGTAGATGGCGACGGTCCGGCCGGCATCTTGAATACGGGCTGTGCTCCGAAATGGCCTCCACCGGGCACTCTGTGGAAAGGCATTCGCGATCCGGCCTATTCGCCCGCGCCGGGTACCCCCGAGATGTCAATCTTCTACAACGTCGTCGGGCCTGGCGAGCGGGTCGATGCCAAGCTTTATCCCTGGGGTTGGGAACAACCCGCGTTCGACGACTCCGCATGGCCCCCCACCGTCACGGTCAGTCAGGGATCGCCGCGGGATGCGCAAGATGGTCCCAACCGCTGGATGCTGGCGCCGCGCTCCATCCCTCCGATGGAATTGACGCCGCAGCCCATCACCGTCCTGCGGGAGGGCGGCAACGTGCATGAGATTCCGCCGCACACCAAGACCACTCTGCTCTTCGATCAGACATTCCTGACTACCGGTTACCCGCAATTGACCGTCAGCGGTGGCGAGGGCGCACAGATCGACATGGGATATGCCGAATCGCTATTTCTCCTCGACGCCCGCGGCCCCATCAACAAGGGTAACCGGAACGAAGTCGCATTCAAGCAATTCGTTGGCGTGTCCGACACGTTCATCGCCGATGGCGGCTGGCGCCGCCGTTTCGAGCCGCTCTGGTGGCGCACCTGGCGCTATCTGCGGCTCACCATCAAAACGCAGTACCAGCCGCTCACCATCGACGAGCTCCAGGGAATCTACACCGGCTATCCATTCGAACGCAAGGCGCGCTTCGACGCCGGCTCGCCCGAACTGGACAAGATCCTCGACACCGGCTGGCGTACCGCGCGCCTCTGCGCTCACGAAACCTACATGGATTGCCCGTACTACGAGCAACTGCAGTATGCGGGCGATACGCGCATACAGGCGCTCGTCTCGCTCTACATGACCGGCGACGGCCGCCTGATGCGCAACGCCCTCGATCTGTTGGACTCCTCACGTACCGCCGAGGGCGCCACCTACAGTCGCGCGCCTTCCCGCCTGCAGCAATACATCCCTCCGTTTTCCCTTTGGTGGATCGGCATGCTGCACGATTACTGGATGTATCGGGACGACCCCTCATTCGTCGCCCGCATGCTGCCCGGCGTGCGCGCCGTGCTCTGGTTCTTCGCCGCGCGCCAGCAGGCTGGCGGATCGCTGGGCCGCATGCCCTGGTGGAACTTCGTCGATTGGACGAAAGAGTGGCGACGCGGAGTACCGCCCGCGCTCGAAGGCGGCAATTCCGCGCCGCTCGACCTGCAATTGCTCCTGGCCTACCAATGGGCCGCGGAGATGGAAGCCGTCCTGGGGAACAAAGCGCTGGCGGAAGAGGATCGCCAGGCCGCCGCCCAATTGCGCGAGTCCGTCCGTCACCTCTACTGGGACGCCAGCCGCCGTCTGTTCGCCGACACGCCCGAAAAACACGAATATTCGCAGCAGGCCAACGCCCTGGCGGTGTTGGCCGGAGTGAGCGAAGGAGCTCACGCCCGCGATTTGATAGACCGCGTCGCCGGTGACGAAAGCTTAGTCCAGTGCTCCATCTACTTCCGCCACTACCTGCACGCCGCCATGAACAAAGCGGGCGCGGGCGACCGCTACCTCGAGATGCTGGGGCCCTGGCGCACCATGCTCGGCCGCGGTCTGACCACGTGGGCGGAATCAGCCGACCCCACGCGTTCCGACTGCCACGCCTGGGGCGCCAGCCCCAATTACGAGCTCTTCCGCACGGTGCTGGGTATCGATTCCGCGGCCCCCGGCTTCGCGCGCGTCACGATCCGGCCATTCTTAGGCAAGTTGACACACGTATCGGGCGCGATCCCGCATCCCAAGGGTGAAATTGCCGTGACTCTGACGCTCGTTAACGGTAAACTGGAAGCCGGTGTGACACTGCCGGCCGGCGTGGAAGGCCGTTTCGATTGGCACGGCCAGACGCGGGATCTGCATCCCGGCAAGAACCATTTGACGCTATGAACCTAATCGTAGGAGCTACAGGCCTGGTGGGCGGCGAGATCTGCCGCCGGCTGGCCGCCCAACAAAAACCGGTCCGCGCGCTGGTACGGCCGACCGGGGATGCGTCCCGCATCGAGGAACTGCGCGCTTCGGGCGCTGAACTGGCTGCGGGAGATTTGAAAGATCCCGCTTCGATTCAATCCGCCTGCTTGGGGGCGGCCGCAGTCTTGTCGACGGCGTCATCGGTGCTGTCGCGCCAGCCGGGCGACACCATCGACGGCGTGGACCGGCTCGGCCAGTTGCAATTGATCGAGGCCGCGAAAGCCGCCGGCGTGAAACATTTCGTGTACGTTTCGTTTTCGCCGATGGCCGAGGATTTCGCGCTGCAGCGCGCCAAGCGCGAAGTGGAGCAGGCGTTGATGGCGAGCGGCATGACGTATACGATTCTGCGCCCCACGTTCTTCATGGAGGTCTGGCTCAGCCCGGTGTTGGGCTTCGACGTGGCCGCGCGGCGCGCCCGCATCTACGGCACTGGCGAGAATCCCATCAGTTGGATCTCGTTCCCCAACGTCGCGGAGTTCGCCGTGCGCTCGCTCGATACCGCGGCGGCGCGCAACGCCATGCTCACGCTGGGCGGCCCGGAAGCCCTCACCCCGCTGCAGGTGGTGGGCATCTTCGAGGAACTGGGAGGCGCGCACTTTACCCTCGAATACGTGCTGGAATCGGTTTTGCGCGCGGGCAAGGCGTCCGCGCGCAGGTCGCTCGATGAAGCCTTCGCGGCGCTTTCGCTGGCCTACGCGCACGGCGACGCCATCGACATGCGCGGCACCTTGGAAGCCCTGCCGGTGCGGCTGGTCGGCGTGCGCGAGTATGCCCGGTGGTTGTTGAACGAGACCGCCCCCAAAGGATGAGAGCTTGTTAGAAACGCGGCAGCGCACGCAATAGCGGTTCGGCGGCGCCGCCCGCGGGGAGCCGCACCGAGTGGACCGGATTCCAGTTCGCGTCCAGCGCGCCGATGTAGGTGGCGGGCTGGCCATCGGCAGCCTTAAGGACGATGGTGCACGCGCGGTCCGGATACCAAAGCGCGCGGTATCGCGTGGCTCCGGCCGCACCCTGCCAACGGTCGCGCGCGGGCGCGCCGAGCTTGCGCACCACCGCGTCGTAATCGTCCAGCGCCGTCAGGGACAGGTAGGCGCGGTCCCTGGCCATGTAAGCTGCGCGGGGACGCGGCACGCTATCGCGGTAGAAGTTCACCGCCACATACGCCGCCACAATTCCCAGCACCAGCGCGCCGCCGACGATGCGGAAGATGTGTGACTCGGTGTTGGATTCCAGGCGAATGCCGACCACGGGTGCAGGCCCCATTCGCGCGACTGGCGATGGCCGCGGCGCGGACGCGCCCACCGCGATGGGCATCTCGATCACCCGCCGCTGATACGGCCAAACCGCGCCCTCTTTGTACTCCAGTTCCCGCAGCAGGCCGACGATCACGACCGGGTCTTCGATGCGAGAGATCTCGCCCAAAAAGCGGCGCGGAATCCAGATTTCCTGGCCGGTGCGGGCGTTGACCACCAGCACGTCGGTCCAAGTGGCTTTGCGGTATTGCCACTTGTTGTGCTCGATGTTCAGGATGGCCGGATAGAAGGAAAAAGGCCGGTTGCGCAGCGCTTCGAGCGGCGGCGGAATGACGGGCGACGACATGTGCCGAATACTATGGTAGCATCGGCGTTTTGGTGTATGCTATGGAAGGAGCCGCGGACCGGCTTGCCGATCCGCGGGTTTTCCTTTACTTCGGCTACTTCCGCTTCACGCGGATGGTAACCGTGATCGCAAAGGCCAGTGCGATCGTAATGGTCAGCGTTTATGACAAGCATGCGCTGCCTCCTTTCCGTCCAAACGTAGATTGGCCGGCCCGGTGCCACCGGGCCGGTCGGCGTTTGGGACGCCGAAAACGCCCCAGCCCCCAACATTCAGCGGAAATCTCAATTGAGATAGTGCGGCGCGGCGGGGAAAGTCTCCGATATGCGCTCTAGAGGGCGCCAGCGTTTGGTGTATGCTATAGAAGGAGCCGCGGACCGGCTTTCCGATCCGCGGGTTTTCCTTTACTTCGGTGGTTTCCGCGTAATGCGGATCTTAACCGTGATCGCGACAGCTAGCGCGATCGTAACGGTCAGCGTTATGAGAATCATACGCTGCCTCCTTTCCGTCCGAACGCAGATTGGCCGGCCCGGCCGCTAACCGGGCCGGTCGGCGTTTGGGACGCCAAAAACGCCCCAGCCCCCAACATTCAGCGGAAATTCCAAATGAGATAGTGCGCAGCGGCGGGAAAAGTCTCTTGCCAGGCGTCCGGGCTTAGATCATGCCCAGCAGGGCGTTGACCACAATGGCCGCCATGCCCACGGGGATCATCACTTTCCACCCGATGTTCATGAGTTGATCGTAGCGGAAACGCGGGAAGGTGCCGCGGAACCAGATCATCAGATAGATGATCGTGGATACCTTGAAGAGGAACCAGAAGACGCCGATGGCGGCGGCGTTGAAGGCAGGCCACATGTAAATCGCGCCAATCAGAATCAGCAGCAACGCTGCGCCGATCAGTACTTTCTGCTGCAGAGTATCTTTCAACTTACGCACCAAAGTCAAGCTGGCGAGGCCGGAGCCGGCGAACACCACCAGCGGCACAATATAATTCAGCGCAGCCAGCCAAGCTACGCTGGGAAATGGCCGCAGCCATCCGCCCCAGAACAGCGTTACGGCCACCGACGAGATCACGAAAATATTGGCGTATTCCGCCAGAAAGTAGAGCGCCCAGCGGAAGCCGCTGTACTCCGTGTGAAAGCCGGCCACTAACTCGGACTCCGCCTCGGGCAAATCGAACGGCGCGCGGTTGGTTTCCGCCGTAGCGGCGATGACATACACCACAAATGGCACGATCATGAAGCCATAGTTGGAGAAGACGAACCAGATACCGCGGGTCTGCTGCGCCTGAATGATTCCCTGCATACTTAGCGTGCCGGCCACCATCACGCCCGAAAGCAGCGCGAACGACAGGGCTACTTCGTAGCTCACCAACTGCGCCGCGCTACGCAGGGCACCCAGCAGTGGATAGTGACTGTTGGAAGCCCATCCGCCTAAAATGATTCCGAGAATACCTACCGCCGACATAGCCGAAATCACCAGCAGGCCAACATTCACGTCGGCCACATACAAATACTTGCTGAACGGAATTACGGCAAACGCAGTCAGCCCGGTAAAGGTCGATATCACGGGCGCCAGCCAGAAAATGGACTGATCCGCGTCGGTGGGGATGATATCTTCCTTGATCAGCAGTTTCAAAGCATCGGCGATGGGCTGCAACAGGCCGTGCGGGCCGACGCGCATGGGCCCCAGCCGCACCTGAAAATCCGCCAGCACTTTGCGCTCGATCAATACGATATAGCCGGCCACCAGCGGGAACAGCGCGATGATCACCAGTGTAACGATCAGCGGCGTGAATAGCGGATGATGGATGATCGCGTCCATATATTCCTAATGCAGCAATGAAGTCCCCGCCAGGCGCAGGAAAGGCTCCGGATAGATTCCGATACCCAGCGTAAGAACGCCTGTCACGGCCAGTGCCACGCGCAGTCCGAGGCTGGTGGAAAGCGGGGCCGGTTCGGTCAGGTCGCGTGCGAATATACTGCGCACGATACGGAAGTAATAGTAGATCGCCACAGCCACGTAGAGCGTGGCAATCACCGCCAGCGTGTAATGGTGAGTCTCGATCAACGACAGGAAGATGTAATACTTGCCCAGGAAGCCCGCGGTCGGCGGAATTCCGGCCAGCGACAACAGGAAGAGCAGCATCAGCAGCGCATAGCCCGGACTCTTGTGCATCAGGCCCGCGATATCGTCCATATCTTCGCCGATAATACCTTTGCGGCGCAGCGTCACCAGCACCAGAAACGCGCCCAGGTTCATGAAGGTGTAGACCATCACATACACGGCGATACCTTTGATGCCGGTGGCATTTCCGGCAATCAATCCAAGCAGCATGTAACCGGCGTGTGAGATAGAACTGTAGGCCAACAGCCGCTTGATGTTGCTCTGGTTAATGGCGGCCAGGTTTCCGACCGTCATGGTAGCGACGGCGACAAAGCTCAGGATCGGCTCCCAGGCCTCCCTGGCAGCCGCCAGCGGCGCAAGCTCGCCGTAAAACATACGCAGCAGAAACGCGATGGAAGCCGCCTTGGAGGCAACCGAAAGATAGGCCGTGACGGTAGTCGGCGCGCCTTCGTAGGCGTCCGGAGCCCACATGTGAAACGGGACCGCGGAGATCTTGAAGAGCAGGCCCACGGAGGTCGTTGCCAGCGCCAGTAGAACCAGCGGATCGAACGCCCCGCGCGCGCCAATGGCCGCGGCGATTTCCGCCAGCTTGGTCGATCCGGAGATGCCATACATCACCGAGAAGCCGTAAGCCAGGAATCCGCTCGAAAAGGCGCCCAGCAGCAGATACTTCATGGCCGCCTCATTGGAGCGTTTGCTGGTACGCAGGAATCCCACCATCACATAGAACGACAGGGCCATCAATTCCAGACCGATAAATAGAGTGACTAAGTCCGTACCGGAGGCCAGAAAGAACATGCCGCACTGGGCGAACATCATCAGTGAGTAATACTCAGCGTGGTGTTCCCCTTCGATCTCGAGATACCGGTAAGACACAATCGCGACAATTACCGTTGCGGCGAGGAAGATCCAGTTAAAGAAGATGGAGAAGCCGTCCATGACGAGTGAGCCGTGGAAAGCCTGGAGCGAGCCGTTGGCCGCCAGGTTCACCTGCTGGTTCCACAAGCCAAAGCCGGCGAACCCTTCGCCCAGGATAAGGAAGAACAGCAGGTACTTACGCTGCCGCGGATCGGGAAAAACCACGAAGTCGAACAGCAGGATGGCGCATCCGAACAAAGCCAGCATCACCGCTGGAACCAGGACGAAATGATCGTAGCCGGTATAGAACTGGTTCATTGGCCACCTGCCTGGGGACCGCTCCCTGACGGTCGCGGCTCGGTAAGTCGCGGCTCGGTAAGTCGCGGCTCGATAGGTCGCGGCTCGATAAGTCGCTGGTGGGCCACCGTGCCTTGATAGTATCCCGGCCGCACGCGCTCCACAATCTGCTGCACAGGTTTCTCCAATATGTCAAAATACGGCTTCGGATAAACGCCGATCCAGATAGCCCAGGCGATCAGCGGCAAAAACACGGCAATCTCGCGCAGGCTCAGATCGTGCAAATGCAAATTCTTTCCGTTGGTAATCTGGCCCAGCATGGTGCGCTGGTAGAGCCATAGCAGATACGCCGCGCCAAAGACCACGCCTGTAACCGCGAACGCCGCCCACGCCCGATTGGCTTCAAATGCGCCCTGCAGAATGGTAAATTCGCCCACAAATCCATTCAACAAAGGCAGTCCGGCGGAACTCAGCATGGCAATGGCGAAGATCACTGCGTACTTCGGCATCACGTGCGCCAAGCCGCCGTACTCCGAAATCTCGCGCGTGTGCCGCCGTTCGTATATTACCCCGATGATTAAGAAGAGCATTCCGGTCGAGATCCCGTGATTGATCTGCTGCAACACGCTGCCGGCCAGGCCGTTCGGGTTCATGGCAAAGATGCCCAACGTGCAGAAACCCAAGTGGCTCACCGAAGAGTACGCCACCAGCTTCTTCCAATCCTTCTGCATCAGGCTCACCAGCGCGCCGTAGACAATCCCGATGATCGACAGCACCGCCAGGATCTGCACGATGGTTTGGTCCATCGAAGCCTTCGGCAGCAGGGGCAGGGAGAAGCGGATGAAGCCATAGGTCCCCATTTTCAGCAGCACGCTGGCCAGGATCACGGATCCCGCGGTGGGCGCCTCCACGTGCGCGTCGGGCAACCAGGTGTGGAACGGGAACATCGGCACCTTGATGGCGAATCCCAGGAAGAACGCCCAGAAGACCCACTGTTGCAGGCCGAGCGGCAAGCTCAGCTTCATCAACTCGGAGATTTCGAACGTGTACCTGCCGAACTGGCTGGCGTACTGGAAGTAGAGCGTCAGTATGCCTAGCAGCATCAGCACCGAGCCGGCCAGCGTGTAGAGGAAAAACTTAATGGCCGCGTAGAGTTTGCGCGGGCCGCCCCACACGCCGATGATGAAGTACATGGGAACCAGCACGAGTTCCCAGAACACGTAGAACAGGAAGAAATCGAGCGACATGAATACGCCCAGCATGCCCACTTGCAGCAGCAGAAACATGCAGTAGTATTCCTTGAGGCGGTCCTGGACGGCGTTCCACGAGGAGAGGATGGCGATAAAACCGATCACCGTGGTCAGCATGATCAGCAGCAGGCTGATGCCGTCGATGCCGATCAGATATTGCGCGCCGAGGCTGGGTATCCAGTTGGCGCGCTCCACGAACTGAAAACCGGAAACGCCTTTGTCGAAGCGCGAAACCAGCGGCAGCGAAATCAGGAAGCCGGCGAAGCTGGCCACGTTCGCCCAAACCTTGATCAGTTCTTTCTGGCGCGCAGGTATCAACAGCAGGACCAACAGTCCCGCCAGCGGCGTGAACAGCACCAGGCTGAGTAAGTGGTCGTTCATTATTTGCCCGCCAGGTAATATCCAAAGAAGATCAGCACACCTACCACGACGAATAGCGCGTAGGCCTGCACCCGCCCGGTTTGCAGGATGCACACCGGATAGGAGAGCAGCTTGACCGTAAAGGATCCCAAGCGTACCGCGCCATCCACGATCCAGGTATCCCACCACATCGAGACGGTCGAGGAAAAGCGCGTCAGCCATCCCGCGCCGTTCACCGCGCCATCCACTACGTTGCGATCGAATGCGCCCAATGCTTCGCCGCCGCCTTTGCACAGGCCGTTGACGAACAGGAAATCGTAGATCTCATCCACGTAATACTTGTGGTAGAGCAGCCCGTGCAGCGGCTTCAAAGACTTTTCAAGCGTGTCGGGAACCTGAGGCTTGTGGTGGTAGAAGTAGCGCGCCACCACGATCCCGATGATAGCGACCGCCACCGAGATCCCCATCAGAATCCATTCGAGCGAGGCGTCGTGCGCGCCGCCTTTCGCCGCTTCGTTGGCCGCCGATGCGAAGGCCGGCTCCAACCAGCGCTCAAACCCGTGGAAGCGCTCCGACAGGCCCCACGCGCCGGGTACCGCCAGCCAGCCGGCGAACACGCCGCCCACGGCCAGCAGCATCAGCGGAATCGTCATGGCGGGGGGCGACTCATGAATGTGCGCGGCCACTTCCGGCGCCACACGCGACTTACCGTAGAACGTCATGTTCATCAGACGCCACATGTAGAAGGCGGTCAGTCCGGCGGTGGCCAAGCCCACGAACCATAACGCCTTCGATCCCGAGGGCGAGCTATACGTCTGCCAAAGGATTTCGTCCTTTGAGAAGAAGCCGGCGAAACCCGGAATGCCGGCGATGGCCACCGAGCCGACCCACATGGTCCAATGCGTGATCGGAATCTTGTCCTTCAGGCCGCCCATGTGGCGCATGTCCTGCTCGCCGCCCATGGCGTGAATCACCGAGCCGGAACCCAGGAAGAGCAGGGCCTTGAAGAAAGCGTGCGTGAACAAGTGGAATATGGCCACCCAATACGCGCCCACGCCCAGCGCCAAGAACATATAGCCGAGCTGGCTGACGGTCGAATACGCCAGGACGCGCTTGATATCGTTCTGTACCAGACCGATGGTGGCCGCGAAAATCGCCGTGAACGCGCCGATAAAGGCGACAATATTCAGAGTCTGCGGCGTCAGTTGGAACAGCGCCGCAGAACGCGCCACCATGTAAACGCCCGCGGTGACCATGGTCGCCGCGTGGATCAAAGCGGAAACCGGCGTGGGACCTTCCATGGCGTCCGGCAGCCAGACATACAGAGGAAACTGCGCGGACTTCCCCGTCGCGCCGACGAAGAACAGCACGGCGATGGCGCTTAACACGCCGAATCCAGCCGTCTCCGCGTGGAAGTGCCCGCCGCGCAGGGCCGTGTTCACATCCAGGAATCTGACGGTACCCAGCAGGCTGAACATCAGCAGCATGCCGAGGATGAACCCGGCGTCGCCCACCCGGTTAACGATGAATGCCTTTTTGCCCGCATCGCCCGCCGACTTCTTTTGGAAGTAGAAGCCGATCAGCAGGTAGCTGCACAACCCCACGCCCTCCCAGCCCACGAAAAGCAGAGTATAGTTGTTCGCCAGCACCAGCATCAGCATGAAAAAGATGAACAGGTTCAGGTAGCCGAAGAACCGGTAGTAGCCGTTATCGTGGGCCATGTAGCCGATGGAATACACGTGGATCAGGAAGCCGATTCCAGTGACTACCAGGATCATCACGGCGCTCAACGGGTCGAGCAGGAAGCCCCAATCGGCGCTGAACGTGGCAAGACGTCCATCCATCATATGAAACGGCAGCCCCGCCAGCCAGGTGAACTGGATCACTTGGTGGACCCTTTCGGTCTGTTGCGCCAACTGCCAGACCGCGCCTACCGAAAGTAGAAACGAGATCAGCACCATGCCGGGGCAGATTAGGCTCACCAGCACTTTCAGCGGCGAGCCATGATGATGATCGTGCGTGTGGCCGTGGCCGTGATCGTGATGATGATCGTGCTCGTCGTGCGTGTGCTCCACGCCGGCAGCCACCGCCACGTCGGATGCGGGTTGCGGATCGAGCAGCCTTCCGAACAGCAGCATCAGCAGCGCGCCACACAGCGGGAATAGCGGGATGAGCCAAATCAGGTCCAGGAAATTCACAAAACCACTCCTGGAGTGACTTCCACGCCGCGCCAAATTGTGGGGCAGGCTCGCAGCCTGCGGCGGCCTCGTAGGCCGCCTCTTCCGACCGGCAGTCGACCTGACATGGCGGCCTGCGAGGCCGCCGCAGGCTGCGAGCCTGCCCCACAAACTGCTCCTACCATTTGAGTAAGTCCACCTCGTCCGCCAGCACCGTCTCTTTATTGCGGAACAGCGCGATCAGAATCCCCAGGCCCACGGCCGCTTCGGCCACCGCGTCGGTGATCACGAAGATGGCGAACACCTGCCCATTCAAATTGTGCAGCGCCTGCGAAAAGGCTACCAGATTGATATTCACCGCGTTCAGGATCAGCTCGATGGACATCAGAATAATGACAATGTTCCGCCGGGTGAGCACGCCTACCGTCCCGATCAACAGGAGAGCGGCGCTTAAAGCGATGTAATGCGCTGTGGTAATCGGATACATTTTCAAATCCGCTTCTTGGCCATCACCACCGACCCCACCACCGCCACCAGCAGCAGGATGGAAGCGATCTCGAACGGCAGCAAATAGTCTTTGAACAACACGTCCGCCAGTTGCTCGGTATTTCCGAGAGCGGAGGCTGTGGGCAGGATGCCGGGCTGCGCAATCTTAAACGGGGCGGCGCCCTTCCGCAGGAACCAGAATACCTGCAAACCGACCAGGACCACACAGACCAAGGCGATGATCCATTGCCCGTTGAACTGCTTTTCCTTGGCTGCCTGATCCAGATTCACCAGCATAATCACGAACAGGAACAGCACCATGATGCCGCCGATATACAGCACAATCTGCACGGCGAACAGGAATTCCGCCTGCTGCAGCAGGTATAGGCCCGCTACGCCCATCAGCGAAACAATCAGGAACATGGCGCTGTGCACGGCGTTCCTGCGGGTGATCGTGAGGATTCCGCCGGCCAGCACCATGGCCGCGAAGATGTAAAAGGAGATGGCCTGCGTCAGTTCCGGAGTCAGCATTTGTATTGGGTCGGCTTGGGACCTTCTTCGAGCATCTGGCGATCCCAGATGGCGCCTTCGCGGGTGTAGCTGGCCAGTTCGAAATCCTGCGTCAGCTCGA